>Ga0256839_1000067_pt1 | contig 132304 bp, 102 predicted proteins | sample 354166metaG_FD_185968 | JGI IMG/M metagenome (GOLD analysis project Ga0256839, IMG submission 185968) | Hydrothermal vent microbial communities from Mid Atlantic Ridge, Atlantic Ocean - 354-166 | ecosystem: Environmental > Aquatic > Marine > Hydrothermal vents | place: Atlantic Ocean: Mid...
AGTTCTTCAACCGCCGCTGCAACCTGCTGGGTCTGTGTTTCCTGCTCCTGAAGCCCAGAGGCCATCTCATCAGCCGAAGCGGCAATCTGTGTCGAGGCCGAAGCAACCGCTTGGGAAGTCGAACGAATTTCGGTCACCATATTGGTCATGTTGTCGAGAAACGAGTTAAACCAGCTTGCCAACGTACCCATTTCATCGGCCCGTTGGAATTCGATGCGCTGGGTTAAATCGCCCTCACCTGCAATCTTCATCACATCCACAACCTTCGCCATCGGTACAGTGAGCATGTTTCGAATAGCATACAAGAAAAACAGAATCCCCGCGATCACAACTGGCATCGTCCACACCATCCCCTTGCCAAAGAAATCAGCAACATCGGCGTCGAGTATTTCCAAAGGCATCTGTACCTCATACGCACCGTGCATATACCCAACTGGCCAGTTCTCGTACCGGAATCCCAAGGCATCCTTACCGTCAAAATTTCCGTTCTCGTCTCGCTCATCATAAATCGCAGGATCACCGTGACAGGTCATGCACGATTCGTCAAGTATGATCGCACGCATGAAATGAAGCATGTTGGTTTCTTCATTGATGCGAGAAAGTGTCGTCTCACCAGTTGATTTATACTCTGCAGTGAGATCATTAATCATCTGATCCCGAAACCCCCCAGGCGTCGGTGCATTATCCGGGTTCCGTGCTTCAAGGGAGACGATAGAAAAATCAATATCCTCTTTTTCTGCAGCCTCGGCGGCAGCACTCCACCCAACAATCACTGGAATCGATTGGAAAAAACGCGTCTCCGAATAATGTCCACCTTCATCAATCTGCCCAAGCGCCTCCCCGAGAAGATCTTCAACATTGACCTCACCTCTCAGAAACTTCTCTGAAGCACCATTTTTGGCTGCATCGGCAACTGCAGTAAACACCGCTGCACGCTCGATGTACTCACTTTTCATGTCCTCACGAAAATCCTTTAAGAAAATAAAGTAGGTAATCGCGACAACAAAAAACAAAATCGCACAGGTCGTAGCGATGATCTTCGTTGAAAGTCCAAATGAGAACTTCTTTATACTCGTGTTGGGCAGTTTCATAGCTGGCTCCGTGATGGTGTGGGTTCATACGCTCTCGGTGGTAAAATGAGCAACCACCTCGAAAATCGTCACAAAGAACAAACAACTTTGATCATCACACGAAAATAGTGGGATTGAAACCCACCACTATCCAAAATTCCCGAACTGACTACACAAAAATGTGCCCATCAAACACAAGTAGATACACCATTACTCGTCAAAACCAACACACCACCTGACGAGAACCGGGAAAAACGAAACAGATTGAGGAGTCTTTTATCGCAATGAAAGTAATTGGCTGTATACGGGCATCGGCCAAAGCTCGGCTTCAACCTGTGATTCAAGCTCATCACCAATCGCACGGAGCGCCTCCATTGCAGGTACGATCCGATCTCGGCAATATTCGCTTTGCCCCATCAAACTTGTGTCTGGAAGCTCACGAACCTGCTCAAGGTCCTCAATCCGATCTTTCAATAAACAAACCATCTCAACAAAAAGCTCAAGTTCATTGCGCATCACTGTGCTATCAACCCCTGCCCCCTCGGTCGCTGCGACCGTCTCGGCCAAGTTCCGCTGGTGCCTGATCGCAGCGGGCAAAATCATTGTCCGCCCCATTGCTGCCATTTGCTGGGCTTCGATCGAAATCTCCGTGATATACTTTTCCGCAAAAATTTCAACTCGGCTTGCCAACTCCGTCTTTGAAAGCACCTTATATTTCCGAAAAACGGATTTCACCTTCGCCGTCTGCAATGCGGGTAACGCATCAGCAGTTGATCGCAAGTTTGGCAACCCTCGCCTATGGGCCTCTTCTTCCCATTCGTCCGCATAGTTATCACCATTGAAAACAATCGCTTTGTGCTCTCGGACAACATCCTTGAGCACCTTGCGCACGACCGCTTCGCGTTTGGCTGGCGTTGGATCTTCGCCCATCGCCTCTTCAATGTTCGTTGCGATAAAATCTAGGCTTTCTGCCACAATGGTATTGATCACCGTATTAGGCCAAGACACCGAGGCCGTCGAGCCCACTGCACGAAGCTCGAATTTATTTCCGGTAAAAGCAAATGGGCTGGTACGATTGCGATCGCCCGAGTCACGCTTGAGCGCTGGAAGCGTTCTGGCCCCCAAATCGAGCTCCCCGCCTTTGATGGTTCGGCTCGACTTCCCTTTCTCAAGCTGCTCGATCAGATCGGTGAGCATATCGCCCAAGAAGATCGAAATAATCGCAGGTGGCGCCTCGTTGGCACCAAGGCGATGGTCATTCGATGCGCTGGCAATCGTTGCCCGAAGCAAATCACCATGGATATGCACCGCGCGAATCACACTACACAAGAAGGCCATGAACTGCGTGTTGGTATGCGTTTCATCTTGGGGATCAAGCAGATTTACCCCGGTATCGGTCGCAATCGACCAGTTATTGTGCTTGCCCGATCCATTAACACCAGCAAATGGCTTTTCGTGCAAACACGCCACAAATCCAAACCGCCCGGCAACCTTCTTCAAAGTATCCATCAATATCGCCTGATGGTCACATGCGATATTGGTCGATTCAAACAACGGTGCAATCTCATATTGTCCCGGCGCCACTTCATTATGACGGGTCTGCACAGGCACACCAAGTCGAAAAAGTTCTTCCTCGAACTCGGCCATGAATCCATTGACTCGAGGCGGAATCGAACCAAAATAATGATCATCAAGCTGCTGGTGCTTGGGAGGAACCGCACCAAAGAGCGTCCGCCCACAGCTCACCAGATCAGGACGCGCAAAGTAGAGGTTGCGATCAATCAGAAAGTATTCCTGCTCCGCCCCCAGTGTCGAACCGACCGACTTGACCCCTTCATCGGTGCCGAAGATTTTGAGAATACGCATCGCCTGTTTATCGAGCGCATCAATCGAACGAAGCAAAGGGGTCTTCTTATCGAGCGCCTCACCATTCCAACTCACAAACGCCGTCGGAATACACAGCGTCGCGTAGTTATTCCCACGAACAATAAAGGCTGGCGAGGTCGCGTCCCACGCGGTATACCCGCGCGCTTCAAAGGTTGCTCGCAATCCACCCGAGGGAAAACTCGACGCATCAGGCTCACCTTGGATGAGATTCGAACCCGAAAGCCGATACATCACCCCGCCATTGCCATCGGGTGTGACAAGCGAATCATGCTTCTCCGCGGTAAGCCCAGTCATCGGTTGAAACCAATGCGTGTAGTGCGTCGCCCCGCGCTCGATCGCCCAGTCCTTCATCGCGGTCGCAATCACTTCAGCATCATCGGTCGAAAGCTTTGCGTTGCTCTCAATGGTTTTCACCACCGCTCCAAAGGTATTTTTGGGCAGCCGATCGCGCATCTTGCGCAAATCAAACACATCGCATCCATAAATCTCATCGATCTTACGATGCGAAGCATCAACACCCGCACTCATGGACTGCCATCTCGATGATGCTGCGACCGCTTCTCCATGTGGATCACCCGTGACCATGGTGTTTCTCCATTGCGAAAGTTGTTTCGCCAGATTGAAGGCTCTCAATAAACAGAAGTAAACCGACCTGCCTGATTCTTACCTGCTGATTGAGAATTGCAAATCTGATCTGGAGCGCAGAACCGATAAAGTTGAGATTACCCTCCACACATTCGCTGGCAGACTCAATTGACCTGTCATTTGTTTGATTCGCGTGCCATCTTGATCCCGAATTAGGATAGAATCGACGCAGATTGTCCGATCACGGGCCTGTGGCGGAATTGGCAGACGCAGCGGACTTAAAATCCGCCGGGGTAAAACCCATGTGGGTTCGAGTCCCACCAGGCCCATTCTCTCCTTCAATCGCATATCGCTAGAGAGGACAAAGCAGGCTCCCCGCCTCATTTTCGGCCAATGAGCAGAGATTCCTTGTGCCCAGACCCCATCCCAGATATGCTCAAGCACAGGCCCTTCCACTGAATCAGAAGCGTCCAATGGAGAAAAAAACATGCCACATGCCATTGGCGTGGGACTGGGATTGATGCTGGCGATTTCACTCGCAGCCGCTGGGGAACCAAGCAATCCTGACGATATCAGTCTCGAAAAATATAGGGACAACTGTGCAACAGTTGTCCCCCCTGTCCAAAGCTCCCCATCCACCCAAGGCACACTCCCAGACTGCGGCGACCGATCCGTCATTGATATCCTGTGGGTGTATACCCCTGACGCACTGGCCTATATTGGAAAAGAAGAGTGGATCCGCGTGTTGTGCGAACTCAACATCGAAGAAGCAAACACCGCATTTGCCAACACCCAACTTCCATTTGCAACACGCATGGTCGGACTGGTCGCAACCGACTACGACGAGAGCGGCAACCACCTCGCACTGATCCAAGGACAAGGTGATGGTGTCATGGACGAAATCCACGCTGTACGCGACTCACTCGCAGCCGACATCGTCGTACTCATCACCGTCGATGGATATTGTGGGCTGGCCTATGTGGCACCCAATAATGAAGCTTTCGGTTTCCAGAAGGTCTCCGCAGGATGCCTCACCGCCCCGGCATTTCGCCACGAACTCGGGCACAACCTCGGATCAAAGCACTGGGCAGCCGACCCCGGCGGTTTCTTTTCGTATTCCGCAGGACATGTCCTCACATTCGACGATGGTTCAACCGCAGGCACCGCTATGGGGGGCAACGCGCTTCCTCGATTTTCAAATCCCCGTGTCGAATACGAAGGCGTTCCGACAGGCGTGCCCGTTGGCACCGACAACGCTGCCGACAACTGGCTCGCCTTTATGCAGACCGTACCAATGATCGCAGACTTCCGGTGTAGCGGCGACTGCAACGCCAACGGCATCGACGACCAGACCGAAATCCTCTCGGGCATGGCGCAAGACTGCGACAACAACGGCGTCCCCGACGAGTGCCAGCTCGACCTCAACAACAACGGCATCATTGATGCCTGCGATACGCTCCCAGTCGTCGTGCGTGTCCCCGAAGACCTCCCATCGCTCCAACTGGCGATCGCCATGGCCGAATCAGGAATACACGAAATCGTTGTTGGCCCAGGAACTTGGATTGGCCCCTTCGACACACAGGGCAAAGCCATCACCGTCCGAAGCTCCGATGGGCCGGCAACGACGATTCTTGATGCGCTTGGCAATGGTCGCGTCATCACAATCCGAAGCAACGAAACGCCTCAGACTGTTCTCGATGGTTTCACAATCACCGGCGGCACCGCATACTCAGGAGCAGGCATGTTCATTGAATATGCATCCCCCACCATCCGAAACTGCATTTTCACCAACAACGCAGCAGACTATGCCGGGGGGGCGCTACGCGTCACGGATGGCTCGCCGCACTTTATTGATTGCACCTTCCAAACAAACATCGCATCCTGGGGCGGCGCGGTGAGCACATGGAGCGGCATGCCCATATTCGAACGCTGCCAGTTCACTGAAAACACTGCCCGATCAGATGGACGAGGCGGCACTTTCTCATCATGGACAAGCAACGCATCATTCATCGACTGCGTATTTGAGCAAAACACCTCCGCTGCACCCGGAGGCGCCCTCTTCATCGTCGATGGCGGCGGGGCCAACGCACCGAGCATCTCGAACACGCGATTCTGCAGCAACACGCCAGACCACATCAACCCCTCGCAATGGCAAGATATGGGTGGAAACGAGTTCTTCGACAACTGCCCATGCCCGGCAGACCTCACCGGCGATGGTGCCCTCAACTTTTTCGATGTCTCCGCATTCCTCAAAGCATTCAACGCCAACGACCCCATCGCCGACTTCGACAACAACGGCCGATGGAACTTCTTCGATGTCAGCGCCTTCCTCGAAGCCTTTGCCTCAGGCTGCCCATAGCCGACAACTCAGATCAGCTTCACCCGCTTGAGGGCCCGCTCAAACTGATCCCATCGGTCTTCGAGCGTCCCCGTATATCCCAAGCTCACCCGAACGAGTCCCGGCGCGATCCCGGCTTCTCTGAGCTCATCGTCACTCAGCTCCGAGCTCGTCGAACTCGCCGAGCAGGACATCAGCGTATCGAAATACCCCAGACTCACCGCAAGCATTCCGAACCCTTCGTGCTGCTGAAGGTCATTCATGAACTCGAACGCCCGGTCCGCCGTTCCCAGATCAATCGCAAAGAGCCCGCCAGCTCCGAATCCTTCGTTCATCATCGACTCGAGCAATGTGGATTGCGGATGGCTCTTGAGCCCCGGATAGGACACATCGAGTCCGAAAGACTCGAGTCGATCGGCAAAGAACCGCGCCCGTCTCGAATGCTCTTTCATCCGCAACCCAAGGTGAGGCAATCGCAACGAAAGATCAAACGCAACCCGCGGATCCATCGTCGGCCCCAGAAGCATCATCGCCCCAGTGTGCAAATCCATCAATTCCATGATGAACTCTTTGGACGCACACACCGCCCCGGCGATGATGTCCGACCCGCCTCCCATAAACTTGGTCATCGAATGGATCACAATATCAGCACCATGTTGGGCCGGCGAAAGAATCATCGGGCTGAAGGTGTTGTCAACAACCAGTTTCGCATCCGCCTGGTGCGCGACGGCTGCGAGCCGAGAGATGTCGGCAATCTTCATCGTCGGGTTGGAAATCGACTCCGTAAAAATCGCCCTTGTGTTCTCGGTCATCGCACCCTTGACCTCATCGAGATTGGTGATATCCACAAACCGAACCTTGATACCAGTCTTGAGGGGGAAGAACTGCTTGAAGAGCGCGAAGGTGCCGCCATAGATCGCGTTGGACGCGACAATCTCATCGCCCGGTGAGCACAACTGCATAATCGAACACGCGATCGCACTGATCCCCGAACTCGTCGCATAGGCCGACTCGGTCCCCTCGATCGCAGCAAGGTATCGACCCAGCACATACACCGTCGGATTGAAGTGCCGACCGTAAAGAAAGCACCCGCCCTGCTCGGGGTTCTTCTCCCCTTTAAAAATCTCGGGCATGATCTCGGCAGCCATCACCGTAAAAGTCGTCGAGGTCTCGATGGACATATTCACGCCCCCGTGCTCACCAAACTCATGGCGAACCTTCGAAAGCGATCGAACCGGATCAAATAACATACACACCTCCAAAGCCAAAAAACAAACAGGCGAAAGATACCAAAGCATGATATCCAGTATCAACCTGAATCACGACCTTGGCATCAGATACTCATCATTTCAGACCGACCGATTACCCAGCATCCCCAATACGGGATCGCCATCGAGCAACGCCCCCGCCCGCTCGATCCGCTGATCCCAATGCACCTCCTGCTCACACATCGCACAGAGCCCAACCCGAAACGCCCGGCGTTTAATCGGCAGATGCAAATCATAAAGCATCATCGCCTGCCCCACGGGATCATCCATCCGCACAGACTCAGTACCGAGTCTAACAAACCGATCCAAAGCCCGCCGATGATCCCGCACATCAAGCCTGAGCACCTCGCGGGTAACCTGCCCGTGCACATGCGGGTCACGCTCAAAGAGCTCGCGATAACACGCCGGGTTCGCTTCATAAAGCACCACCGACATCATCCCAAGGAGTACCTCGCGCACAAAATACTCCCGCATAGAAACCCGGTGGTCATGCACCGCCCGCGCATCAGCACAAAACACAATCTCCGAATCTCGCCCAAAACACCGGTACACAAACTCGATATCCTCGAAATAAATCGGACAAATCGCAGGATCGAACACCTGGGCGAGCCCGTCAATCACTTCACGCCTAATCGAAAGATTGAGCGTCCACCCATACCGAAAGTCATACCGCTGACCATCAACCAACCCCCGCTGATCGAAGATCGCAGGCGAATGCGCAATGAACCCGTCGAACGCAGTGGGTGATTCTGGCTCAACCCAAGCCGAGTCGCCCAACACCGCCCGATGTCCCGCTTCGAGGGCATCGACATGGGCATCAATGAACCCATCGCTGGGAATCACATCATCATTGAGCAGCAAAATCGCATCGCCTCGGGCGCACTCGATCCCCAGATTCCGCGCTGCCCCTGCCCCGACATGCATTGTTCGGATGATTTCAAATGCAAATGGATAATCACCCCCTGGAAGATCACCCTCGCCATCAACCACCACAAACACCTCGAATGGCGTCCTCGTTGTGACACACTGCTGATCGAGCGCACCGAATAGATTCATCAGCTTCTTCGATCGCCCACGGGTAGGCACAATCACAGATAAAAGTTGAATCTTCGAGATAGACGATGCGTGCTCCATGCCTCCGAGATGATACACACCGCACCCGACAATGATATCTTTATCACCATCAACCCCATACCCACCCATGCAGCTACGCCGACAGACCCGTCGCATCATCTCAAAACATTTGCAAAACCGCCAAAAGACGCGATCGAGCAAATAGAGCACCTCAATCGACAGATCGCCACCGCTGCCCAGCCCGGGTGCTCAATCCAGGTGCTCAATCCGGCTCGTGCCCACCCTGCAAAACATGAACACAGACCAAAGTCAGCAAACGCTCATTTGATACACAAAGACTCCTGCTCGACCTGATCCAAAACGCCGATGGCGTGCGGGACGAACATTCGCCCCACACAACCATCGGCCCCAAACCCCACTAAAGGGCATACTGATGCAAAAAGCCTCCAATGAAAAAAGCCTCAGGTTCATACCCAAGGCTTTGATCTTCGACGCTCTTTGGAAACAACTCTTACACCTGATTCCTCAAAGTCAACACGATCGCCCGGGCATGAGTGATGCCTTTGCTCCGTTTCGCTTTGCGTCGTTTAAGAATCAAGTTCATGTGATGCCTCCTAAGCTGCAGGCATACCTTGGGCACCCCATCAATTCATGCTGTGTCATCTATCGGATCAATACGCACCAAGACTTGAACGCCCAGAAAAATCACACCAGATCAACACAACCAAATCCCAATATGCTCTAGAATATACCTCATTATGCACGCCCACATCATCCAACTCGATATCGTCTGGGAAAACAAAGAAGCCAACTTTGCCAAAGTCAAACAACTGATCCAAAGTGCACCCATCAATCCCAATGATCTCATCGTCCTCCCCGAACTCTTCGATGTCGGGTTCACGCTCAACGCCGAGATCGCAACCGATGCCCCCGGCACCACTCGCGCATTCCTCCAACAACTCACTGACGATACCCGCTGCACCATCCATGGCTCACGCGCCATCCCCGATCCAGACACTGGCAAACTCCACAATGTTGCCACCATCACAGCCCCCAACCAAGCATCACCCATCTGCGAGTATGCCAAGCTCCACCCATTCTCCTTCGGCCGGGAAACCGAGTCGTACACCGCTGGCAACGAAATCACCTCCTACCAATGGGTCAGTAACCAAACCCTGCACATCTGCCCTGTCATCTGCTACGACCTGCGCTTCCCCGAGCTCTTCCGACACGCCATCCACCAAGGCGCCCAAGCATTCGTCCTCGGTGCCAACTGGCCCGATGCACGCATCGCCCACTGGCGTGCCCTGTGCATCGCACGAGCCATCGAAAACCAAGCCTTCGTCATCGCAGCCAATCGTACCGGCGACGACCCACATCTCTCCTATCTCGGCAACTCGATCGTCATCAGCCCAATGGGCGAAGTCCTCGGCGAACTGAGCAACGAAGAAACAATACTCAGCGTCGAGATCAATCCGCAATCAGTCATCGACTGGCGATCAACCTTCCCCGTCCTCAACGATATCAAACTCATCTAGATTCTGCTTAGCGACTCGTATTGCCTTGCAAACTCTCCTCCCCCAAGCTTCCGGGGGAGGCGAAAAAACCTCGCTCTTGCATAAGACAGAACCCAAAACTATGCAAAAACAAGCCTCCAAACGGAGGCTTGCATAGAGATTATCAACTCGATACCAACTGGCATACCAGCCGAAAAATACTCGCTTAGCGATGCACGGTTTCGAGTCCCTCGACATGCTTCATGCCGCGTCGGCGATCACGAAGACGACGGGACTTCCCAACGCGATCACGCAAGAAGTACAACTTTGCACGCCGAGCGTCACCACGACGCACAACCTCGAACTTGGCGATCAAAGGCGAATGAATCGGCCAAGTCTTCTCGACTCCGATCTCACCAACCATGCGACGCACAGTCACATTCTCATCAATCCCACGCCCCTTACGAACGATCACCGTACCTTGGTAAACCTGAATGCGTTCCTTCTCGCCTTCGACGATCCGGAGATGCACATTGACCGTATCCCCAACATCAAAACGGGGAATATCCGTCTTGAGTGCGCCGGCGTTGATTGATTCGATGATGTTCTGGTTGCCCATGGTCGTAATCCTTAGATCTCCACACGGATACCCGCGCTGGGACGGCAACGATAGCCCCGCCAACCCCAAATGTCGAGGATACATACCCCACCAAATCCTCTTCCACCTCGATCCTACCGCCCTACACTCCCCCATGAAAGCAATCGTCGTCACCAAACAAGCCAACCCCGTCGCACCAAACATCGCCCTTCAATCCAACTGGATTGACCCCATCTCCACCCGCCCAGGTGAAGCCATCATCCGCACCCATGCCTCGGCATTCAACCATATGGACCTCTGGGTCGGAAGAGGCGTCCCCGGGCTCGACCTCGATTACCCTCGCGTCTCAGGCTGTGACGGCTGCGGCGAGGTCATCGCCGTCGGCAAAGATGTCGATCAAGCATGGATCGGTAAGCGAGTCATCTACAACGCTGCCATCGTCGTCCCCGATCGGATCACCCCCGACGATCCACCAAGTTCGACCATGTGCCCCAACTACGAACTCATCGGCGAACACCACTTCGGTGCCCACGCCGAACTCTTCGCCTGCCCGGTCGAAAATCTCGCCATCATCGCCGACGATGCCGATCCAATTGAAGCCGCCGCCTTCGGACTCTGTGCCCTCACCGCCTACTCCATGATGCTCACCAAAGCCGATCTGCGCCCGGGTCAATCCGTCCTCATCACCGGCATCGGTGGCGGCGTTGCCACAAGTGCCCTCGCCATCGCCAAACACATGGGGTGCAAGGTGGCGGTCACCTCGCGCCATCAGTGGAAACTCGACAAAGCGATCGAACTGGGCGCCGATCATACGATCCTTGACGAAGGACAAGACTGGTCGCGCGATCTCCGATCATGGACCAACAAACGAGGCGTAGATATGGCAGTCGATTCCGTCGGCAAAGTCGCCCACCTCAACTGCATCAAATCCCTCGCAAGAGGTGGCACCTATGTGACACCCGGATGCACCACAGGCCCAGATGCCAAAACCGATCTCGCCCGCATCTTCTGGAACCAGCTCCGAATCCTCGGCTCAACCATGGGCACCAACGACGAATTCAAAGAAGTCATCGCCTTATTCAACGCAGGCAAACTCAAACCGGTCATCGACAAAGTATTCAAGCCAGAACAATGCGTCCAGGCCTACGAACGACTCGAAGCAGGCGAACAGTTCGGCAAGATCGTCATCGACTGGCGATAAGCTCACGCAAGTAAAAAACGCCCACCAAAGTGGACGCTTGAATAGATATTTGAATATCTGATCTCATCAACCGCTTACTCAGCAGCAGCTTCTTCAGCAGCAGGTTCTGGCTCGGGCTTGGCAGATGCGTCGGCCTTGGTGGCCTCTTCGAGCGCCTTGCTTGCCTGAGCAGCAAAATCTTCTGCCTTGGCAACCTGGGCACTGCCAATAGTCTTCTTCACCATGTTGAGCATCTTCTTAGCCGTGTTCGAAAACGCGGTCAGATCCGCTTCCGATCCCTCTGCCAACTTGTCAATCGCTTCGATCGCTGCTTCGATGGTCTTCTGAGCAGTCTTGCACTTGCCGACTTCCAAAGCATGTGCACGATCGGCCAGCCATTGAGCCTTCATCTCACCTTCGAGAATATCCGCACGACCGAGCATGTCCCGGACCGTATCCGAAGGCTGAGCACCCTTGGCAAGCCATGCCTTGATCTCTTCGACTTTGAGCACAATCTGCTTATCCTCGTCCTTGCACATCGGGTCATAGTGCCCAAGTGCTTCGAGCACACGACCATTGCGGCGGGTGCGCTGATCAATCGCATTGATCCGGTAAAACGGGCGGTGAGTGCGGCCAAGACGCTGCATGCGGATACGAACCATAAGATTCTCCTACTTTTCAATGCCCATCGCACCAAGAGCGCAAAGGGTTGGGTGAACCCGACGCACCAATGCACCCGCTCGAGACACTGCTCAAGATCATGCATCGGCTTTTCCCACGACTGGTCCAACGATTGGCCCTGTCTGCTTTCGCCGGGTTTCTATGATTCGCAACATTCCGTCCACAATCCACTTCCACCCGCCTCAAATCCCTTTTTCGTGCGACAAATCCGTCTATCATCCCCCCATGCGGATCGACATATTGACCACATTTCCCGAGATGTTCGCCCCCAAATCCCCTGCCGCTCTGGGGGTTTCGATTCCCAAGCGTGTCCAAGATGCCGGACTCATCTCGATCCATGCCACCGACATCCGCGCCTATACCACCAACAAACACACCAAAACCGACGATCGCCCGTTCGGAGGCGGCCCGGGCATGGTCATGTCCTGCCAACCCGTCTGGGATGCCGTCCAAGCCGTCGAAGCAATGGACCCGGTTGAGCCGACCCGGATTGTATTGACCCCTCAAGGTGTGCCGCTGACACAGGAACTGGTCTGCGAGCTTGCCGCCAAACCGCGATTATTGATGATTGCGGGGCATTACGAGGGCATCGACGAGCGAGTGATCGAACGCCTCGCCCCCCTCGAAATCTCCATCGGCGACTACATCCTCTCAGGCGGCGAACTTGCTGCAATGGTCCTGATCGATGCCATTGCCCGCATCCAACCCGGCGCACTCGGACACGAAGATTCTGCGATCGAAGATTCCTTCTCAATCCCACAGACCACCAACCCGGATGGATCAGCAATCAATCCCGAGGTTCTCAAAGCCCTCAATCTCCCCCAAAATACCAAACTGCTCGATTGTCCTCACTATACCAGACCAAGAATCTGGGAAGGAATGGAAGTCCCCCAAGTGCTCACCAGCGGGGACCACGACGCGGTCACCAAGTGGCGACTCGAGCAACGCCTCAAGAGAACCCAAGATCGACGCCCCGATTTACTCTCAAAATCGGTATCCAACTTCCCAGAATAAACTTGCCTTTTGATCCAAAATCTGAAATAGTACCTGTCCATGCCCAAGCTCTTGGGCATCCGTTTTGAACCCCGAAAAGAATACATGGAGTTGATCCAAATGAACAAGATTGCACTTTTGAGCGTCATTGCTGTCTCCGCCCTCATGGTCGGCTGCTCGTCCACCCAAACCCGCGCAGACAAAGACTGCGATCCAAGCAAGCCTTGCGACATCAAACAGTGTGATGATAACAAGAACTGCGATCCAAGCACCTGCGAAAAACCAAACTGCCCAAAGAAAGCATCGACCAAAGCATGCCCAACCGAAGGCAAGAAAAAAGCAGCTGGTTGTCCAACCGAAGGTAAAAAAGCTATGGCCTGTGGTCCAGACTGCACCAAACCATGCTGTGCGGACAAAGCCAAAAAAGCAGGCGCATGCCACGAAAAGAAATCAGGCTAAACAAGCCAGTGGGCCCCGATCGCCCGACAATCGAAATGACCCGCCCATTGGGCGGGTTTTTTCATGCCGAAATCGCACCTCGTGTCTACCCTTGATGCGAAGAAGACGACTTGGAGAAACTCTGGAGAGACATGGAAACGCTGCTCACCACACTCGCCGACTGGAAACCATTCAACGCCATCGTCGTCGGCGATTTCATGCTCGACCAGCTCCTCTCGGGAGAAGCCACCCGCCTCTCACCCGATGCACCTGTCCCGGTCCTCAAAGTCACCAAACAAGAAAACAATCCGGGCGGCAGCGCCAACCTTGCCCTCGATCTCATCGCGCTGGACGCCAAAGTAACCGCTTTGGGTGTAGTCGGCAATGACCACGAAGCAGAGCTCCTCACTGATGCACTCAACGCCCAGCAGGTCGATTGCTCTGGGCTTACCATCGACCCGTCCCGTCCCACCACGGTCAAGCGCAACCTCATCGGACTCGCCCAAGGCCGACATGCGCAAAAAATGTTCCGGGCAGACTTTGAGTCCAACGAACCAATCAGCGCTGATATCGAAGACCTCATCCTCGCCGCCTTCAACAAGGCCCTGCCCAATGCCCAAATCGTCTGCATCGAAGATTACGACAAAGGCGTCTGCACCCATCGCCTCTGCCAAGAAATCATCACCCGAGCCCAAAAAGCGGGCATCCCCGTGTTTGTCGACCCCGCCCCAATCAAGGACTACTCTAAATACCACAGCGCCACCGCCATCACCCCCAACCGCACCGAAGCCGAACTCGCCACCGGAATCAAAGCCGACGAAAATTCACCCGAATCCCACCGCGAACACCTCGCCCGCACCCTCCTCGAATCCAACAACTTCCAGACCGTCGTACTCACCCTCGACAAGCAAGGCGCGGTCTTTGTCCAAGCAGACAACCCCGAGACGGTCCATGTCCCCACCGTTGCCCGCGAGGTCTACGATGTGACGGGCGCAGGCGACATGATGCTCGCAGCCCTTGCTGCCGGACGCGCCAATAGACTCGATTGGACCAACGCAGTCCGGTTCGCCAACGCGGCAGCCGGATTAGAAGTCGAAGTCTTCGGCGTCGCCCCCATCCCCGTCGAAAAAATCCACGACGACCTCCTCACCACCCACACCGCCGAACTCGGCAAAGCCCGCACACTCGACGAGATCATGGTGCAAGTCAAAGCAGCACGCAAAGCAGGCAAGAAAATCGTCTTCACCAATGGATGCTTCGATGTCCTCCATGCCGGGCATGTCTCACTGCTCCAGCGATGCGCCCAACTCGGCGATATGCTCATCCTGGGCATCAACGACGATCACTCCGTCCGCGCCCTCAAAGGTGATGGACGCCCCGTCAACAATCAGAACCACCGCGCCCATGTGCTCAATGCCTTGGGATGCGTCGATTCAGTGGTCCTCTTCAATGAGAACACCCCGATCAAACTCATCGAAGCCATCAAACCCGATGTGCTGGTCAAAGGCGGGGACTACAGCGTGGAAACTGTTGTCGGACACGAACTTGTGATTGCCAATGGCGGCGAAGTCGTCATCCTCGATCTCATCGACGGACTCTCGACCACCAAAACCATCGAGCAGATGAAAAACGCATAAGCAAGGTTTCTTGACGGTTTTTGATGCCCAAGTAAGGCTCGGCCAAAGAATCATCGGCGATCGCCCGATAGATCACCTATGCCCGAACCAATCCCCGAAACCCACCTGATGATCGTCCACCCGCAATATGTCGGCCCGATCCTCACGGGCCAAAAACTCATCGAAGCCCGGCTCGGCACCACCCGGCGAGCCCCCTACAACAAAGTTCACCCCGGCGACACCGTCTACATCAAACCCACCTCCCAACCCGTCGCAGCCAAAGCAATCGTCCACCGCGTCGATCAATACGAAGGGCTCGACCATAAAGACATCGATCGGCTCAAGGAAATCTACAACAATCGAGTCCTCGGCGACGACCGTTTCTGGGACGCCAAAGCCGACGCGACCTACGCAACCTTCATCACCTTGAACAAAGTGACCCTCCTCAATGACGAGCGATTCGTGCCCGAGGAGTTGTTGCAACCAAGCCGAAATGCCTGGCGCATACTCTCAACACTCCGCCAGCAGACCAAGGCGGCGTAGTTCATCCATGACAACCCATACTCTGCTGGAAGCCCGTTCGATCTTCAGTCCACAAAGAACCTCGCCACACGATCGAGGGTACGACTCAGAGGCAACCCGACGATTGAAGTCTCATCGCCTGTAAAAGTGATCGACCAACCGGCTGCCAATCGCTCGGTAATGTTGTACGCCCCCGCTTTGCCTCGCCAGTGCTCGGAATCAAGATACTGCTCGATTTCGTGATCGTGAATCGTTCCAACCGTGACAATCGAGCGATCGACAAAGAGTTCTCGCCGACCATCGGCCGGGTCCACAATCGCCACCCCAGTGAGCACTTCATGGGTATTGGATCGCATCTGTTCGATAATCTCGCGTGCATGGGCACGATCTCGGGGTTGGCCGATGATCTGCCCGTCTTGCACACACACCGTGTCGGCTCCGAGCACCACGACTTTGCTTTCAAATGCTGAATCGTCGATCGTCCGTGCGCTCGAAATCGCTTTGAGGTACGCCAATGCAGCGACCCATTCCTGCGGGCAGGTTGAATCGCCGGGGACCAACTCGCCGTCATCGACTGCTGCCGGCTGAACTCGATGCTCGATTCCAGCTTCTTCGAGCATCACCCGCCGACGAGGCGAAGCGCTGGCGAGCACTACCATTGGAAAATCAGATCCACCAGCAGAATCAACATCGGCCGAATCAGCAAAATAGGGAGAAGAAGAACCCATCGGACACAACGGTATACCACCACATCGCCCAAAGGTTCCCGAGCTTGCGAGTTTCATACGGATATACACCACTTGATCCGGTTTTTTATTTCAATCTTATTCATGCCGTTCCTGGTGATATACCTGCCAATCGAAAGTCTCGATCAGCGCATCAACCGTCTCATGTGTTGGCACGCTGATCCCCAATGCCCGGGCACGATCGACAATCTGTCGATTGAGTTGACCAACCTCGGACGGACGCCCCTTTTGGATATCATCAACCATCGAAGGTAAATGATGTGTCGATTTCGACGCCAACTCCAAAGCCCGCTCGCGAAAATCTTCGCCGAGTTCGATTCCTTCAGCCTTAGCGACCGCCACCCCCTCATCGAGCATACGGATCACCAGCTCATACGAAGGCGATGCAAACACCGATCCAATATCTGCATTGACCAAAGCACACACCGGATTGATCGCTGCATTGATAATTGCCTTGCTCCAGACCGCATGCTCAATCGAGTCGGTGTAGTTCGTCCCGAACCCGGCATCGGTGAAATGGTGGGCGAGGTACTCGCAATCATCCTTGAGCGAATCGTCGAGACACCCAATAAAATGAGGCGGATCATGCATGATGATCTCGATCGTCCCCATCGCATCGCGAATCACCGCGCCATAACGCAGCACCATCCGCATCACATGTTTCGTATCAAGGAGCTTCATGATGGATCGCCCGGGATCAATTCCATTCTGGTAAGAGATAAGCTTGACCTCGCTGCCACCGGGTTGTTTGATGGATTCACGCAACGGCGCAAGCTCTTGGCAAACCTGCCCCAAAGCGGTTGTCTTGACTGCGATAAACAGATATTTCACGCCCCCGACCCCGGCCAACTCGGCCGCATTGCGCACAATGATCGGGTCGGCCTTGGCCTCGAGCGCCCCCGTGCACCGCACCCCGTGTTCAAACATCTGGGCGGCTCGCTCAGGGTTTCGACACACCATCACCGTGGGCGCAAAGCGCGAAGTGATCGCTGCAAGCGATGACCCCATCGCCCCAGCACCAATAATCCCGATTCGGGGTTGTTCTGTCATACCCAAATCATATTCGGACACTTCGATGATGAATCATTTTATGCCCTGATTTATGCGCTGATCTGTATTGAAAAAAAACACCCCGCCAAAGCGGGGTGTGGGAGGTCGCAAGATCAGATGATGCAAACCCTACGAATGGTCCGAAAAGGCTTATTCGTACAGGTTCGTCGCTTCGGTTTCGATAACCGGCTCAGTCAAACGAGCCGAGGTCATTTCAACACGGAAGCGTGAATCGGCTTCGGCATCTGCACGCACAGTGATGCGCCAGCTAATCGAGGCACCCGGTGCCAACGAACCCGATGGAGCAAAGGTGACCGTCTTGCCAGAGATTGACCCGCTGGTCGCACCAGTCGCCGAAACGAACGATTGCTCAGCAGGAAGCGTACCCACAATCTGAATATCCGTGTCGGCAGCAGTACCCTGGTTCGTCACAGTAATCACATAAGTTGTTTCTTGGCCAACCTCGACAGGGTCAACAATATCAACCACTTCAAGGAGGATTGCGGGAATACCCTTAACTTCAGTGGTGCAACGATCGGAAACCGAATCAGCACACGAAGCGTTGCCCGTCACCGTTGAACTGTAGCGACCGATGGTCGATGCAGCGACGGTCATCGAGAAGTTCTTCGACGCACCAGCGTTCATCGCACCAAAGTCCCAAACAACATTCGAACCAACAACACGCCCCCCACTGCTTGCCCGAACAAGCGTTGTACCCGCTGGAATGGATGCCGAAGCGGTCGAGGTGTTCGCCACGCCATCGCCAACATTCTCGATCGAGTAGTTGTAGGTGAAGTTGCGCCCGAGGAACTGCGAATCGGAACATTCAACAGCCACCTCAAGCTCAGGAGCGGTAATCACCGTCGTTGTGGCGTCCGCGTCTGCTTCAAGACCACCATCAGCCGATGCGAATGCTGGACTCTCGAATGTACCTGTGTCCGATGTCGTTGCAAAGACCTTGAAGGCCCGTGTTTCACCCGCTGCGAGTGTTCCAACAGGGATTCGGACTGAACGCGACCCCGCATCGGTCATCATCCCATTAGGAAGGGTGTCTTCGATCACCACGCCGGTTGCAGCGCCGCTGCCTGAGTTTTTGACGGTATATACAAGCGTAATCTGGTCACACTTGAGTGCTGCAGCCGTTGCGGTCTTGTTGAGTGCCAAGGCAGGCTCGACAACCTTGACCGTCGCGCACAAGAAGTTGTTGTACGAAACAGTAATACAATCAGACGCAAATCCAACATCCTCAGCCGATCCGGTAAGCTCGATAACCTTTGTCTGCCTAGGTCCAAAGTCCCCCATCGCCCAGCTCATCGTTCCGTCACTCATCGCCCCAGATGGCTCAGAATCCGAAACTTCAAGATTCGTCGCGCTGTTCATCATCACCATAACATTCTGAAGCTCAGCATTGGTCAGGTTCGTGATGTGGTACGAAAAATCAAAATCCTGACCTTTACGCACCTCGTTGGGCATCACCTGATGCACAAGCAGAGCACTGCTCTTGGGATCCCCCGTTGGAAACGCCATCCGTGATGCCGACTCATTGGCGCCCAGACGAGGCGAATAGTGCCCCCATAGATTGGCGCTCTTGTTGTCACTTTTGGGTGCCGGCTCAGATTCGCGAACGACTTCGTTGTTGTCTTTCGAAACGGTGCTGGTGGTGCTGCACCCTACGAGCATTGCCCCGAGCACGAGTCCTGCCCCGATACAAATCGAGTGCTTGTTCATTGTGTTCCTCATTGTGATTTCCAATCTCCGTTGAGCGTATCCTCAAGTTCCGTGCGTGCCCCCCACGACGAGGGGTCTACTCAAGCACAACCCTATTTTGAAAACGGTTACAAACTCAAACTGTCCGGCTGCGGTCAACCCACCACAGCAATGGGCGCGAGAGCGACTGGATGATACAAGCCCTCACAACCAACGACAAGCATCTTCACTAGGCAACTTGCCCCAGTACCCAAGATCAGCAAACAATACGACCAATCCACGATCTGAGCCCATCGGCACCCGATTCAAAACCAATCCCTAACTCGGGCACAACAATCCGACACTCAATACGCCCCTCAAGCCGATCCTTCGCCTTGACCCAATCTTTGCGCGTCATGCAAATGGTCGAGACCTTGGTTGATTTGAGTTGTTGACACAGAGTCTCAACAACACACCCATCAAAAACATCATGATCCCCCAGCACCACCGCATCGACCAAATCCCACCCCATCCGCTCGATCTGACTCAAAAAACCATCAGGATTCCCAATCGCGCACACGCCAAGGATCGGCTGATCTTTGATCTCATCAAACCCACATACCCTTCCCACCCACCCATCACCCGATGCCCTATACATCATCACCGAATCCCACACATGCGACGCAACCGCAAGAGGGCATCCCGGCACCTGCGATTGGATCCATCTGATCAATTCATTGAGCTCCCCATCGCTGACCATCTCCCGATGCGTCACCACCACCACATCCGCACGCGATAACGATTTCGCCGGCTCACGCAAAAAACCCCTGGGTAACAATGCATCACCATACGGCGGACTCGACGCGTCAATCAGCACAATATCCATATCACGCCTGAGCTGGCGATGCTGGAACCCGTCGTCCAAAATCACGCTATCGACCAATGGGTTGGCCTCGAACAATGCTCGCAGTCCGGCGATTCGGTTGGGCTGGGCAACAATCGGCACCCTCGGCAACGCTAGGCGGTGTTCTCGTTCTTCATCACCCATTTCCCCGGGCATCGCTTTGTACCCTCGCATCGCAACTGCAGGATGCCGACCCAACGACAAGAGTTCATTAACAACCCAATGCACCATCGGTGTCTTGCCCGTCCCACCCGCTGACAAGTTCCCGATCGAAATCACAGGCACATCGAGCTTCGTCACCCCCACCGCTCGATCAAACCGCCAGTTCTGGAATCCAATCCCAAAACCATACCCCCACGACATCACCCGCGTAATGGCGTTGGGGACTCTCGTCGGAGCTTTGATCGACTTGGGTTCAGGATAGGATTCAGGATGATTGGTCATCGTGCCCCTCATGCTCCTGATCCCTCAGCGGGTCGATCCCCAGTGCATCACGAAAATCCTCGCTCAGTTGACGCTTGGCCTTGCGGTGCAAACGCATCGTGTTGATCGCATCGAGCCCGGCCAGCATCAAAATCCCAGAGATCAGCCCGATCACCACGATCCAGACAACCGCAAAAAGCCCCGGGTCGTCCATGGTCGCGAACCCAAATCCATAGGCTAAAAGTGGAATCGCAAACATGCTCATCCAGCTCGATGCCGTTCTGATCCGCTTTCGACTCGGGGGCATGTATCCCTTGGGCAGTTCCTTGAGCGCGATCAAATATCCCGCCTGCACAATCAGCGCGATCAAGGCCAAGGGCAACACAAACCAGATTGGTGCGATCGGATCATTGGGCATCTTCCAATAGTACGACACCCGAGCCGATGATGCAGAAATCATCCCCCAACCCCGACGAATCCATCCCTCTTCCCTACACTCTCCCCATGATTGATCTCAAAGCCCTACGCGAAAATCCACAACGCTTCATCGAAGGCTGCGCCAAAAAAAATGTCGCAGTGGACATCGACACCCTCCTCAAACTCGACGCACAACGCCGAGCCCTCCAGACCCAACAAGAAACACTCAGAGCAGCCCAAAACAAACTCTCCAAGGAAACGGGACCGAAAATTGGTCAACTGATGGGCAAACTCAAAGGCGCATCAGATGTGGACAAGCCTGCAATCCAATCCCAAATCACTGAGATCAAATCCGCCCCGGCAAAGATGAAAGACGAGATCAACGCCCTCGAATCCCAGATCGCCCAGATCGAGCCCGAACTCAACGCGATCCTACTCTCGGTGCCCCTGCCGCCCGATGACGATGTGCCCGTAGGTACCACCGCCGACGACAATGTCGAACTTTCCAGATGGGCGCCCGATGATTGGGACTGGGACAAATCATTCGAAGCCAACAAAGGATTCAAACCTCGCACGCATCTCGAACTCTGCGAAATGCACAACCTTGTCGATTATCCACGAGGGGTCAAGATCGCCGGGTCCCGTTCGTACATCCTCATCGGCGACGCCATGCGTTTGCACCAGGCCATCCTCCGATTCGCATTTGACACCATGATCAATGAGCATGGGTTTACCCCCATGAGTGTGCCTGTCCTTGTCCGCGAAGAAGCGATGGTCGGCACCGGATTCTTCCCCGGCGGACGCGATCAGGCCTACCACATCAACGAGACCGAGCGTGGTGGTGGCTACGACATGTTCCTCACCGGCACCGGCGAAGTTGGACTCATGGGCATCCATCAAGACGAAATCCTCGACGAATCCAAGCTCCCGCTCAAATATGTCACCGTCTCGACCTGCTTCCGCCGAGAAGCCGGGGCGGCGGGCAAAGACACCGCCGGGTTGTACCGCATCCACCAGTTCGATAAAGTCGAGCAGGTGATTATTGATGTGGCCGACGAATCCAAATCACGCCAGCACCACAAGGACATGATGGGGTTTGTCGAAGGGTTGCTCAAATCCCTGAAACTCCCCCACCGCTTGCTCCAGTGTTGCACAGGTGATCTGGGCGTGAAGAACGCTGACATGATCGACATCGAATGCTGGATGCCTGGCCGAGGCGACGAAGACCAATCGGGCACACCGACGGGCGAGTTTGGCGAGACGCATTCAGCAAGCCGACTCTACGACTACCAATGCCGACGCCTGAACATGCGCTATCGCCCAGGCGGCGAGGGGGGCAAAGGCACAACCACCTTCTGCCACTCCCTCAACAATACCGTTGCCGCCTCGCCAAGGATTCTGATCCCGATCCTCGAAATGTATCAGAACGCCGACGGATCGATCACCGTGCCCGAGGCGCTGGTGCCGCATATGAACGGGCAGACGAAGATCGGATAAACTCCACGCATGCTCATAACCAAATCATTCGACACCCCACTGTGCCCGATGGTTGCTGCGACGACCAACCAAGGCATCTGCCTGCTCGAAATGGGTTCTCCTGAGCGACAAGCCCGCGAGCACGCCGAACTTGAGTCAGTCTTCGACTGCAAAATGATCCCCGGCAATCACCCACTGCTCGACCAGCTCGAAGCCCAGCTCGATGCCTACTTCACCGGTAACCTGACCAACTTTACCGTCCCGCTCGACACGCCCGGCACCGATTGGCAGCATCAAGTCTGGAACGCCTTGACCACCATCCCCTATGGGCAAACTCTGTCATACGGGCTGCTTGCCGAGCAACTCGACAACCCGGGCGGCTCACGCGCCGTCGGACTTGCCAATGGCAAAAACCGGGTCTCCATCATCATCCCCTGCCACCGCGTCATCGCTGCCGACGGCTCACTCCACGGGTACGGCGGCGGCATCGCACGCAAACGCTGGTTACTCAATCACGAACAACTCCACAGAGGCCAAGCTCTTTTTACTCAATAATCAATCCCTCCCTGTCGAAAGCAATCCTTGTCAAGAATGGAAAGGCAATGATTCTTTTCTCAGATATTTGCACGAAGAACGCATCCGAAGTTGCTACTCAAGTCCCAAACGCACCATCGACACCGTCCCGGGAACATGCACCAGTTCAGGATGCCCGTGCGCCCGGAGATATGCGATCAGACCCGCCATTTCATCGTGCACCGGCGCAACAAAGCTCATCACCTCGCCCGTCATCGGATGATCGAAGGCCAACAACGCGGCGTGCAACGCCTGACGATCAATCAGCACCACCCCATCCTTGCCAACAAACGGCTTGCCCAGGTACATATCGTCCCCCACAATCGGGTATCCCAAGTGCGAAAGATGTACCCGGATCTGATGCGTCCGGCCGGTCAATAACTCAAGCTCGACGAGCGTGAACTTGCGTGTCGATGATGCCTTACGCAATCCGGGCAACTCATAACGCTCACGCACCCGACAGATTGTTTGGCTCGGCTTGCCCAGATCGTCAAACCGCACCACCCGCTTCTCGCGCGAACCCTTCGCACGCGACAAATGCGGCCCCAAGGGCAAATCAATCACCTGCTCATCCCGTGCAACCCACCCTTGCACCACCGCCAAATAACGCTTATCGACCTGGCGATCCTCGAACTTCTTGCCCATCTTCCAATGCGCCTCGTCGGTCTTGGCAAAAACAATGCACCCCGAAGTATGCCGGTCGAGCCGATGAACAACACCCGGGCGAGCGAACTCTTCACCCACGCTCGACAACTCACCTGATGCACCCTGCTCGAAATGATGCACCAGCGCATTGAGCATCGTCCCCCGATTCTCTGCCCGCGCCGGGTGAACGATGATGTCAGGCTGCTTGTCGATGACCAGAATATGCTCGTCCTCGTAGAGCACATCGAGAGGAATGTCATCGGCTTCGATCTCACCACTCGGGGGAGGTGGAATCACCAACTCGATTTTGTCGCCCAATCGGAGTTTCGTTGATGCTTTGGCAACCTTGCCATTGACCGTCGCCCCGCCCGAGTCGATGAGCGTCTGCAACTGGTTTCGGCTCATAAAAGTAATCCGCGAAGTCAAATACCGGTCGAGCCGATCCTTCACATCGCGCATCATCTCGAAAGGCACCCGAAGCACAAACGCATCATCCCCCTGTTCGCGCGCATTGAGATACGCCTGACGCACCGCCTCGCCATCGACCTTGCCTCCGGGTTGGATAAACGATTCGGCAGGTGCACCGACAGGAACATCATCCGGGTTCGGGCCCGACGAGCTCACGGCGAGTCTGATTCGCTTGCAGAATGAGCATCCGGATCGGCTTCTGGAACCAGTGACGGATCCGGCTCGACCCGTGAGACCGAATCAAGCAAATCCTGGATCTGCTCTTGCGTCAACGAAGGTGTCTCCTCGCCAGGCAATGGAACAATCTGATCCTTGCTGGGCAAAGGCTTGATCTCCTTAAGCACATCGACATTGGCAATACGGCTCGATGCAAAGGCTGCGATACTCGGATACTGCGATTCCTTGGCCAAGGCTTCGAGCTTCTGGTACATGCTCACCGCACCATCAAAGTTCCGCCGACCTTCTTCAACCGTCGCCAATCGACTCATCGCCTGCATCGCAATAAGCTCTTTGCCCTCGACACTCGACACAAGTTCGAGCACCTCTCCGGCAAGCTGACCCGCCTGCTCAAGATACACCTTGCGCTGCGCCTCGTCGAGTACATCTTCTTCATTCACAGGCAACCCCGTCTGCGGATCAATTGGCGCACCAGGTTCAACCCCGACGACAAAGGCATTGAGATACAACTCTGTCGTCGTCAGCAAAGCCAACTCAGGTACTGCGCGAACCCCTGCATACTCGGCTGCGATTGTGCGCAAGGATGCAGGCGACGGATTCCCGCCTTGGGTCGCCGAGGCAAGCTCACGAAAAGCCTGGTCGATCTTGGCGATCCGCTGACGCTCGCGGTATTGCAACCCCGCCCAGACCAACGCGGCAACTGCCAGCGTGATAAGCACCGGCGAACTCCACTTGTTGAGAAAGTCCACAAATTCTTGATTGACCCGTGAATCCTCAAGTCCTGCACCTTCTTTGATCCCTGATTGCCGATCGTCCATGCCGAATCCTCATATACCTGCCCGCCTACCCATCGAGCCAACCCGTTGCATTCAACCGGTTTCCAGAGCCACATCATCTTTGGTAAGCGGGTGCAATCCTAGCGTCCCCAACAGGCCAAAGCACCCACAATCGCACCCCTTCACGAACTTCCCACATCCTTGATTCCGTCCCAGAACCGCCAAGGACGCTCATCAGCGAGGAATGCCCGAGGCACCAGCGACTCGCCAAGGCATTGAACCAGCGATTCGATCCCCGCCAACTGCCCATCACACCCAAACCCAACCGCCACATCCACGCTGCACTTCGTCGGCCCCAGATCAGCACGCATCCCCACCCGAACACGCGGAGTCTTTCCCCCGATCGCCGATTCGAGCCGAGCATCGAGCTCGCCACGCGCATCACCTGCATCAATACAGTGCACAATCACATCCGCCTGCGATACCATCCGCAGGGCAATTTCAATCTCATCGCCAGCGCCGATCCGCTCATCAATCCCCGGCGTGTCGATCCACCGCACCACCAATCCCCCCAAATCGACCAGGACCCCAACATGATCGCGCGTCGTCCCCGCGACATCGGCCACCAGCGCGACCGACTCGCCCGCGAGCGCGTTGAGCAGTGTCGATTTGCCCACATTGGCCCGCCCAACAGCTGCCACAACCGGAGGCACGATCAACCTGTCGAGTACCTTCGCATCGGCCATTTCCACGGCCCGATCCGCATCACTGAGCCAATCCGCCCCCATCGCTTTCCATCTCCTAGGCTGATCAAGCAAGAGATCAACCGCCAGCGGACTCGCTGCCTGTGACAACACATACAACATCCACGCTTCAATCTCATTTTCCGCTTCGGGATATGCCCCAACCGGATCGACCACTTCTTCAATCGGCACGCCTTGCTTGGCCAATGCACCGGAGATTGCCCGAACAATCGCGATCCCGCCGTGAGGCATGAGCATGATCGAGTCTGCGTCCCACCGGACAATCACCGCTTGATCAATTCCAAAGACCGAGCCCAACCGAACTTGCCCCGGCGCAGGGTCGATCAAACCCAGTGCCGATGGATCAGGATGCACCACACGGATCATTGCGATTGCGCCCATGACTGATCGGGGTGTTTCGATCGTGTGATAGGCGCTCATCAGTCTTGATCCAAACCATCACCCAAATCGTCATCCGTATCTTCCTTGATGATCTTGGCGCACGCCACGCGGATGCCTTGAAGCTGAAGATCAGGAACGAACGCTTCGATCAGTTCATCGTCCTCAAGCAGCCCCATATCACCACCGGTCGCAATGATTTGTGGATAACCCTCATAAAACTGGGCATAGCGCTCAGCGAGGTACCGAATCGCCCCACGGGCAGCAGCTGCCACCCCCAGAATCATCGCATCATCGGTCTGCTTACCCGGCTCGCAAGACTTTGCATCAAGATTGCGCGGACTGAGCTTGGGCAGGCCGGCGGTGCTTTGATGCAATGAATCGAGCATGGTCGAAATCCCAGGCAAGATCGCCCCGCCATGAAACACCCCCTCGCCATCGACAAAGTCCACCGTGATCGCCGTGCCCATATCCACCACCACGCACGCCTGCCTGACGACATCGAACGCGCCCAAAGCGCACAAGAGCCGATCCTGCCCGACCGTTTTTTCACCTGATTCAGTCAGTGTGTGCCGAATCGGGATATCAAGATCGCGCCCAAGCCGATGAGCAGACCACCCAAACTTCGATTTGATTGCCTCTTCGATCGCATCGGCTGCCGACTGTGATACAGCAGAAATCAAAATCACAGGCTCATCGGAGGGAAACTCGAACTCATCGAACAAAGCCCAAGCCAACGAAGCGATCTCCCCCGGCTCATCAGTCAGAATCGATTGAGCTTTGACACACTCCTTGCCCACCAACACGCCCACGCGCGTCCTGGTATTACCCACAGCGATGGCAAGAATGGTGCTGAGTGAAGAAGATTCATTGGTTGAATTGGTTGGCATGGAATCGAACATACCCAGATGATATCCCCGAAACCTCGCTATCCCCGAAACCCGCTACCCAATCCTGATTTGTGGTGCACATCGTTGCCCGGAGTTTGCTATCCTTGCCTATTCAAATGCGCAAAGCTGCGAGAGAACCTCATGCCCACCTGCCAAATTGACCCATCCATCGAACGCAAATCGGTCAAAGGATTCAAGTTCCCCTTGGGGGTATATCCTGTTGAAACCATAACTCCCATCGCAGGATACTCCGCCGAATTTGAGCCCGCAGAAAACACAGACGAGATGGGCGACTGGGAAGCTTGGCCCGACCAATATGTCTTCGATATCGTCATGCCCGCCGACCGTGTCGAGCCCTTCTGGCACCAGATCTTTGCAATGATGCCAAACCGGATTTTCCCCATCATCGACTACATCGGGCACGATGCCTACCGGGAAATCGACCCGTTCATGGCCTACGAGCCGGTGGGCAAAGAAAAAATCATCGATGCCATCCGCCAATTCCGCCCATTCTTCTTTGAAGATGGGATGGTCGGATTTGGAGCCGTCTCCGAAGACCCCTTCTTCTATGTCTTCATCGACGAGCACAAAATTGTGACCATCCGTGTCGAGCCCAAATACAAATCCCGTATCGAGAAGCTCCTCGGTGCCTTCGATCTCGAAGCCTGTGAAGAACCCGCCGGCGCCGATGCTGCTGCCCATGAACATCGAGGCGTACTCATCACCTCCCCAGAACATCCCGATCTCCTCACCGGCGACGAGATCCTCGAACGGATGCGCGACGCTTGGGGACTGATACTCAATGTCGATCCTGAATCAAATGTGGATGACGAAGGCAATGAACTTGGAATTACCCATTGGCGCTGCCTGGCGCGATTCGCTACCGACCAAAACCCTGACGACCAATACGCCGAGCTTTACCTTACCGCCAGCTCGATCCACCAAGCAGAAGAACTCGCCCAACAAGGTATCGCTGCCGCCCTCAAATACCAAGGCGAATGGCTTGATATCGTAGTGATCTCGGCAGATCGACTCACCCCCAAACAAATCAACGAAGCCCTCGCCAAATCATCACCACCTAAACTATTCGACACAAAGGCGTTAGACAAGGAAACCGTACTCGCCATCCGTCATATCCACCCTACATAATCTCTCTATTGGCACACCCAAACCATCACGCAAGCCGCACACATCACACACAGAAACGAGAAATCCGCAAGAGTTCAAATGAGAAGCCAGATCAGATGGAACCTCCCGCTCACTGGAATCGAATAAGTCTCCCGCTGGGACATTTGGCGAGGCCCCGCTTCCCCGCCGTGGACGATCAATGACGATCAACAAGACCAATCAACAAGACCAATTGACAGAGAAATCAATGCGAAAAGGGTAAACTCATTGCCAATGGGATTGCGATTCTGCCTGAACCCCGATATCGTGCTCCCCTGCAAGAGTTCGCACAGGGGCACCAACAGGGGCACCAATGGTCGAATCAACAACCCGCTCCGAGCAATCGCAGCAGACAATTCATTCTCGCGGAGAGGCTGCAATCGGTGCATACTCCCGCATGACAGTTCGCACAAAGATCGGGCACGAGCCCTTTCTTCTCACACATGATCCATAATGGAGTGATCCGGATGTCACCCACCACTTATCGTTCAGTTCGTTCGTTGCTTCTCGCTGCTGTCGCCTTCACAGGCGTGCATGCAACCCCGGCACTCGCACTCCACTCCAGCCCCACCCTCGCAGAGCGAGCTACCAATGCCCAAGCGGTACTCGAACGCGCCACCGAGCTTATCGAAAACGCCAAGCTCATCCGTGCACGAGCCATGCTCCTGGCCCTCCAAGACTCCCCCGCCGGCGCCACGCTCAGCGATGCCCAAGGACAGCGTCTGTGGTCGCTGCTTGCCAATATCGAACGCAAAATCCAAAAAACCGATCGGCTTGAGATCAGCCTGCAAAAGGGCCAACTCGCCCTGAGCAACGACAACCTCGTCGAAGCCAACAGACAAGCCGATGCAGTAATCAACTCCAATCGCTCCAACAGCGACCAAGTTCAAAGCGCCCAAGCAATCAAAGAGCTTGTTGCACTGCGCCAACACGAAGCCATGCCCAAGGTAGATAATGCGATCCAAATGGTATCGCAGGCTTTTGAGTCGGGCGACTACACCAACGCCAAGCTCCTCGTAATTCGCATTGGACAGCTCGGACTGGAGCTCACCGATACGCAAAATCAGACGCTTAACTCCTACCGTGATCGACTTACACAGCTTGAAGAAACACAAGGCGTTTCCTTCGGGTCATATAACCCTGCAATGGGTATGCTTGCTCCTGAGAGTGCCATGAACACCGATTGGCTCACAGGCGCAACTCAAGACGGCGCTCGATCAGGCTCATACCTTGGTCAGCCTGAAGAAAATGAACCCGTCACCATCGAGATCGAACTTGTCGAAGAACAACCCGAGATCGACCTGCTCGAAGCAGCCCGCAAATTTGAAGCCCAATCTTTGCTCGGACAGGCCAATATCGCCTTTGAAGAGCGCCGATTCAACCGAGCACTCGAGCTTTACTCGACCGTCATCACCACCTTTAGCGCACAGGTTTCACCCGAAGAGCTCCAACTCGCCAAAGATCGTCAGCGTGAGGCCCAAATCCAACTTGGCACCCAAGGCGGCCCCGACGACGACATCCTCGTCGACACCATCCAAGACGAGAGTCTCCAGCGCCAACGCGCCGAAGCCGCATTTCGCAACTATCTTCAACAAGCCCAGCAAGCACTGGCAGAGGGCGACACCAACACCGCCCGCAACCTTGCTGCCCAGGCCGACCTGACCATCAAACGGGCACGCGACACCATGCCCGAATCTGCCTTCGAGCAATACCTCGATTCGGTCGCGTCGCTCATCACCGACATCAACACCATCGAAGAACAACAGCGCATCGCTCAAGCAGAAGCAGAACGCCAACGCCTAGCAGAAGAAACCGCAGCCCTCGCAGCAGAACGCAACCAAGAGCGCAATGCCAAAATCGTCGCCAACCTCAACCGTGTCTTGGCACTCCAGCAAGAACTCAAATATGAAGAGGCACTCGAAGTCGTTGAGTCCATCCTCTTCCTTGACCCAAACAATCCATCAGGGTTGCTCCTCAAGGAGATCATCGAGGATATCTTGATCTACCGCGAGAACCTTCATCTTCAGCGAACCAAGAGCCTGAGCTACGCGACCCAATCAGTCGACAACCAAGAAGCGATGATTGCTCCGCCTTCGATTATTGGATACCCAGACGACTGGCCTGCGATTTCATTCCGCCGAGGCGACACCCTCGAATTTGCTGAATCTGAAGCAAACCGCGCCGTCTTCGCGACGATGCGCGACACCCGGATGCCCGTTGAATTCAACGACAACGCATTCGAAGATGTCATTGCGTTCATCGGCTCGACTGCCAACATTGACATTGATGTCGATTGGGAATCACTGGCCGATATTGGCGTTGACCCCGACTCCCCTGTCAATCTCAAACTGCGAAGTGTCCAAGTATCCGTACTCCTCGATCGTGTGCTGAGCAAAGTCTCAGACCCCACGCTCCCGGCAGGGTGGGCGATCCAGGACGGCATCCTGACCATTGCTTCCGATGAGGTGCTCAGACTCAACACGGTCCTCGAAACCTACGACATCCGTGACCTAATCTTTGCCGTCCCCGACTTTGACAATGCCCCCAACTTCAACCTCCAAAGTGCCGTCCAAGCAGCCAGCGGAAGTGGTGGCGGCGGTGGCAGCGGACGAAGCCCCTTCACTGGTGGTGCCCAGCAAGCCGACGACATCCCTCGCGATGAGCGTGTCCAGGCCATCATCGATCTCATTCAAGCGAATGTTGATCCAGACGGATGGGTTTCCATCGGCGGCGACACCAGCTCAATCACCGAACTCAACGGCAACTTCATCATCACCTCCACACCCAAAAACCACCGCGCCATCATCGGGCTACTCAACAAGCTCCGCCAACAGCGCGCAGTCCAAATCAATGTCGAAACACGATTCCTCTCGGTTGACCAAAACTTCTTCGAACAAATCGGCTTCGACCTTGATGTTTACTTCAACGCCAACAACACCGAGTACCAGATCGCACGCACGATCGACCCTTCGCTGCTCCCATCGGACTACTTCGATTCCGAAGGGCAGTTGCTCGACAATGTCACCGGCAACGGGCTCCTCTTTGACACCGACGGCGACGGCATCCCTGATGCCATCGGAACCCAGCCTGTCTTTGGTCCCGGATTCAACGGCGGCACACTCCCCGATGGCACCCAGCTTGGGAGTGATCAGTTCTCAATCATCCGTGCAGCCCAGAACTCCTTCGGGCTCACCAATACACTCGCAGCGGGCAGCCAATTCGCATCAACCATCCTCGGACTCAATCCCGCCCTTGGAATTTCAGGACGATTCCTCGATGATATCCAGGTGGACTTTCTCGTCGAAGCAACCCAGGCAGACCAACGCTCAGTGAGCCTCACCGCCCCAAGGCTCACCTTCACCAACGGTCAGCGTGCCTTCATTGCCGTCTCGACCTCCCAAACTTTCGTCTCTGACCTGACCCCCGTGGTCGGCTCGAGTGCTGGTGCCTTTGACCCCGTGATCTCGACCATCTCGACCGGTGTCGTGATTGATGTCACCGGCGTTGCTTCGGCAGATCGTCGATATGTCACCCTGACCATCCTGACCACCCAATCAAGCCTGACATTTGATCCCGACCCGATTGTGGTCGCGGGTGCTGCCGGTGGCGGCGGTGTCGCTGGCGGGGATGCTGGAGGCTTTGCTGGAACCATCCAGATCCCGATTGTGACTGCCGCCCAGATCAACACCACCGTGACCATCCCCGATCAAGGAACCGTCCTGCTTGGCGGGCAGCGCATCGTCGATGAACTCGAAGTCGAAACCGGCGTCCCGGTGCTCTCGAAGATTCCGATCCTGAGCCGATTCTTCTCCAACAGACTCGATACCAAGAGCGAAAAAACGCTTCTTGTTCTCCTCAAGCCAACGATCCTGATCCAGAACGAAGAGGAAGAACTCAACTTCCCCGGGCTCCTCGATCAACTCGGACGCTGAGCCAATCTCTGAAAAATCATCAGGGCACACCCGTATGGTGTGCCCTTTTTTATTTCCCGCCTGCTCATCGTGCCCGCCTCAAAAAAATGCACTATAGTGTGAGCCAGTATTCAACCAGTAATAACGCTTACGAGGATGTGCACCGATGACCGATTCAAGACTCAGAATCTCGGAGAATGACGGGATCACCGTGGTCGAGTTTGTTGACCGCAATATCCTCGATGAGGCCAATATCCAAGCGATCAACGAAGAGATCACCGCGGTGATCGAACGAGCCGATACCCCCAAACTGCTCATTAGTTTTTCCAATGTCGATCACCTCTCCTCGGCTGCATTAGGTGCACTGATCACCATCAACAACAAAATCCGCGAGAAAACCGGGCAGCTTCACCTTGCCAACATCGACCCACAAATCTATGAGGTCTTTGTCATCACCAGACTCAACAAACTCTTCAACATTCATGAGACCACCGACGAGGCACACGCCGCATTTACGAGTTGATCATACCGATTCTTTTCTTTCGTCCGCCTTTTTCCTTTGCATTTCGTACCATCTTCGTATCCAGAGCATGAGTGATTCACAAACCCATATCAAGGATGCGACAGCGATTGAGCTTGTCTATGATCGCAAACAAATCAACATGCTCATCGACCATATACTCGACCAGGCAGAGTCTCAAGGGTACAGCTCGAGCGCCCTCTTCGCCATCCGCTTGGCTATCGAGGAAGCAATCACCAATGCCTTTGAACATGGGCACGAAAAACTTGATCCTTCCACCCCCATCCGTGTTGAGTACGCGGTCACAAAATACGCGGTCGAAGTCGCCATTGAAGATCAAGGTCCGGGATTCTCGCCGAGTACCCTACCCGACCCAACACTCCAAGAAAATCTCTCCAAACCATCAGGGCGAGGCGTGATGCTCATGCAAGCCTACATGACCGATGTCCACTTCAACAACACCGGCAACCGCGTCAAACTCCGCTATATCCGTCCGAATGACGCCTAACCCTCACAGTGAAGCACAAAGAACTCGCCTTTCCCACAGAATCGACCCCACCAGACGAATAACCTTGTTTTCGGAAAGAATCCAGACTACAATACTCTGGAATGATTCTAAGCGTCAAGGTTTCACCCTCCGGTTTGATTCCATACCATTGCCCCTGCGAGGACTGATGATGCGTGCCGAACTCCCCAAGTTGCCAATGTACCTCGATTACGCTGCCACCACCCCCTGCGACCCGCGCGTGGTCGAAGCCATGTTTCCCTATTTTACCGAAAAGTTCGGCAATCCTGGCTCCCGCAACCATTCCTTTGGTTGGGACGCAGAAGAGGCCGTCACCAAAGCTCGCCAGCAGGTCGCTGAACTCATCGGCGCCGACCCCAAAGAGATCATCTTCACCTCAGGTTCTACCGAATCCAACAACCTCGCCATCAAGGGCGCTGCCAATATGTACGCCAAGAAACCCACGGGACACACTCAGCGAGGCCACATCATCTCGGTGATCCACGAACATAAAGCTGTGCTTGATCCATGTAAACGTCTCGAAAAAGAGGGCTTCGAGGTCACCCTCATCGACCCTCAATCCGATGGCACCGTCACCCGCGAAATGATCGAAGCCGTCATCCGTGACGACACCATCCTCGTCACCGTGATGTGGGCCAACAACGAAATCGGCACCTTCAACGAAGTTCCCGAGATCGGTGCGCTCTGCCATGAGCGGGGCATCATCTTCCACACCGATGCGACCCAATGGGTCGGCAAAATGCCCACGAATGTCAAAAAGGACAATGTCGATCTGCTCTCACTCTCTGGGCACAAGATGTACGGGCCCAAGGGGATTGGCGCCCTCTATGTCCGTCGGCGTCGCCCACGCGTCCGCTTGATGGCACTCCAAGAGGGTGGCGGCCAAGAACGCGGATTTCGGTCAGGCACCTCCAATGTCACGGGCATCGTCGGGCTCGGCAAGGCCTGCGAACTCTGTGCAGCCGATATGGATGCCCAGCGCCAACGACTTGGAGCTCTACGAGACAAACTCGAAACCAAAATCACCAATGCCCTCGATGTTGTGCAGGTCAATGGACACCCCGACAAACGCCTTGCCCACCTGACCAACATTTCTTTCGGATTCGTCGAAGGCGAAAGCTTGATGATGGCACTCAAAGAAATCGCCATGAGCTCAGGCTCGGCATGCACCAGCGCCTCGCTCGAACCGAGCTATGTCCTCAAAGCCTTGGGCGTCGGCGATGATCTGGCCCACTCTTCGCTTCGTATCAGTATGGGGCGATGGACCACCGAAGAAGAAATCGACTATGCCGGCGACAAAATCATCGAGGCGGTCAACAAACTCCGCGACCTCTCGCCTTTGTACGACATGCACAACGAGGGTATCGATATCACCAAAATCGAATGGGCTGCCCACTAAAGCACCCCTGAAGCAATACACAGGATTCAGTTATGGCCTACTCAGAAAAAGTCATTGAACACTACGAAAAACCCCGCAATGTTGGAACCTTTGGCACCCAAAAAGAAATCAAAGAGCGCACCGATATCGGAGTCGGACTTGTCGGCGCACCAGAGTGTGGCGATGTCATGCAGCTTCAGATCAAAGTCGACGACAACACTGGACGCATCGAAGACGCCAAGTTCAAATGCTTTGGATGCGGATCGGCCATTGCCAGCTCATCACTGGCGACTGAATGGCTCAAGGGAAAAACCCTTGATGAGGGCATGAAGATCAAAAATACTGAAATCGTCGAAGAGCTGTCTTTACCCCCGGTCAAGATTCATTGTTCCGTACTCGCCGAGGATGCGATCAAATCCGCCATTGCCGACTACAAGCAGAAGAACAGCAAGAACTAAGCCAAGCCCCCGAGGCAAATGGGGCATAGAATCCAGACCTGCCGATGTGTGCAGGGTACAAATTTGGAGGCCGCAATGAGTGCAGAGACAACACAAGAACAAGCAGTGACCTTGACTGAATTGGCTGCCAAAGAAGTCAAAACAATTATTGCTTCGCAGGAACTCGATACTGAGAAGGTCCGATTGCGTATCGGCGTCAAAGGCGGTGGGTGCTCTGGATTTAGTTATCTGCTTGATCTCACTGAAACTCAAAAAGACACTGACGAAATTTTCGAGCAGCATGGAATCAAGATCATCATTGATCCTAAAAGCCTACTCTACCTCAACGGCGTAACGGTCGATTTTAAGGATGAAATCATGGGACGCGGGTTTGTATTCAACAATCCCAATGCATCAAGCAGCTGTGGGTGCGGATCGAGTTTCTCTGTCTAATGCATCATCCAAAGCCAAATGTTCCATACACCACGATTTTCGGGGTGTTTTTTCTTTTCGGGGTTGCATATTTTGTCAAGATACGGTTGAATAGATTCGCACTCGATTGCACCCCACACCTCAAGACCAATTCGTGGGATCGAGCACGCCACGGAAGGGCATATGCATATGACAGAATCCCCGGTCCCACTCGACACCACACAAGGGTATTGCCCCCCCACCGCCGTCCAATTCAGCGTATTTCTCTCGAATAAGGTTGGCAAAATGCTCGATCTCACGGAGGTTTTTGACGAAGCGTCCGTTTCGTTGTGTGCTATTTCAGTCCACGAGGCCTCTGATCATGCGGTCGTTCGACTCATTACCAACGATGCCAAAGAGGCCCGCACGATACTCAAAGCAAACCGCTTTCCCTTTTCCGAACACGAAGTCTTGGTTGTTGAGCTCTCCGAGGGGCACTCACTCTCGCGAATGTGCCTGCACCTCCTCGGCGCCGAGATCAATATTGCCTTTGCCTACCCAATGATGCACAACTCCGCAGAGGCTTCTGCCATTGCCATCGCGGTCGACGACCCTACCCTCGCGGGGCAAATTTTAAGACGAAAAGGATTCAAAATGCTTGGCGAGCAAGATTTATCTCACTGAATACCAACGCCTTACGCTGCAAGCATCAAAATTATTGTCTTTCCTCTGAACCCCGGTCCCATTAAGCCGGTACCGTACAAACACCCAGAGCATTCACCTACCCAGGAGTATCACATGAAACGGTTCATTACAGCATCCACCCTCGCCTTTTCAGTACTCATAGGCCCGGCCGCCTTGACCACCACTGCGGGTTCACACACTCCAGAACCAACAGATGCCCCTCACTCCACCCCCACACTTGAGGATCTCGTGGGCAAAATTGAAATTCCTGAGCTCTTCATTGGATCCAAAGCCCCTGCCTTGGCCATCAACAAATTCCTCAATGGCGATCCAGTCGAAGACTTTGAGGACGGCCAAGTCTATCTTGTTGAATTCTGGGCGACATGGTGTAGCCCATGCATCAAAGCTTTCCCCCACCTCTCGGAGCTTCAAGTCAAACACGGCGAATCAGTTCGGATCATCGGCGTCAATATCTGGGAGCGCACTCAAAACCAAGCTGAGCGCAATGAACTAATTGAAACCTTCGTCGCCGAGCAAGGCGATCGGATGAGCTACACCGTAGCCATCGAAGAGGGCAGCGCCATGGCCGACACTTGGATGAAACCTGCGGGTCAAAACGGCATTCCTGCTGCCTTCATCGTCGATGGCACTGGTCACATCGCATGGATCGGACACCCTTCCGGAATTGATCAACCCCTCCAAGACATCATCGATGGCAAATTCAACCCAACCGAGGCCGCTGAAAAAGCACGCAACGGGATCATGGTTTCTGCGGGGATGAATAAGTTCATGCGCATACTCCGCTCTGGGAAAGACCTCGACGATGCCCGCCAGATCGCCAATATCCTGATCGACGACTACGCCAACAAGCAACCCGCCACACTCAACGCTATCGCTTGGATGCTCTTGACTGCTGAAGCACCCAAGGTCGGGATGGATGATTTCAAGGTTGCCCACCGAGCCATCGCGGTGGCCTGCGAACAAACCGGGTGGGAAGACTGGTCATTACTCGACACCTACGCCCTAGCTGCGTACAAGATCGGGCAGACTGATGAAGCGATCAAGTGGCAACGAAAAGCCATCGAACTCACCCCGGCCACCGAAACCAAAGCCCTCAACGAACTCAAGGGACGCTTGGCCGAATACGAAGGCTAAGCCGCTCAAATCTTCGCCTATGAAAATACCCTGCCTTGCGCGGGGTGTTCTTTTTGATGAAATGAAAGCGGAAGCAGATGCCCGCTTAGTTCAAGCCCTGCTCGCCGAGCCAATGCTCAGCGTCAATCGCTGCCTGGCATCCCATTCCCGATGCGGTAATCGCTTGGCGATAGACCGCATCGGCAACATCGCCCCCAGCGAAGACGCCTGCGATGTTGGTCTTGCTCGATCGGGTCTTGAGATCAATATAACCCGCATCATCGAACTCAAGATTTGTATCGCGCAGGAACTTGGTCGCTGGCGTATGACCAATCGCGACAAACATGCCTTTGACCGCCAACTCGGACTCTTCACCTGTCACTGTGTCCTTGAGTCTGATCGCGTGGAGCTTTTCGGCCCCATGCTCATCGGGGGTGCTCAGACACTCAATCACCGTCTTGTTCCACAACACCTTGGCGTTGTCGTTGCCCAAGAACCGCTCCTGCATAACCTTCGAACCTCGCAACTCGTCGCGCCGATGAATCATGTAGACCGTCGAAGCAAACTTGGTAAGATAGGTTGCTTCTTCGAGTGCGGTATCGCCCCCGCCGACTACCGCAACGGGCTGATTGCGAAATGCAGGGAGCGCACCATCACAGACAGCACAGGCGGACACCCCGCCTCCAGTGGTGGCAAGCTTCATCTCACTCTCGAGCCCGAGCCAGTTGGCAGTCGCCCCCGTCGAGATGATGACCGCGTGGGCTTTGACGGCATGGCCCTGGGAAGTATGAAGTGTATGAGGCGATCCATCAGTTGAAAAATCGCACTTGACGATATCCTCGCCAACCACCTGAGCGCCGAATCGGCATGCCTGCTGCTCGAACTTCATCATCATCTCCGGGCCGGCGATGCCCTCAGGAAATCCGGGATAGTTCTCGACCTCGGTGGTGAGCATGAGCTGTCCGCCGGGGAGGATCGGCCCGGGGTCTTGCTTGGCAACACCAACATAGACAACGGGACGAAGATCGGCGCGGGCAGCATAAATGGCTGCTGTCCACCCTGAAGGTCCGGACCCAATGATGACCACTTTGTGGACAGTCTCTGTCATATCTGTCAATCGAAGTTCCTCCAAATCAGCAACGGCAAAACCAAAATCATTTTGTGCCTCTTGGCCACAATCGCATGGATGTGGATGATATTCCTGAAGCACGCAAGATGAAATCTTAGCCCCTAGGCGGTACCCAATACGAAAAAACTGGCCCCGTCATGATGCCATAACGGGGCCAGTGGAGAGAGAGCAAGGTGGTCTAGGCACGCAAATCGACAAGCAGACGATCTTGGGATCAACCCGCCTTGTATGTTGTCTGCTTTTGATCTGCGTTGCGGATGCTGGGCGCACTTTGGCTTGCTTCCCGTGAAATTTCCTCGAAGACTGGCGCATTTCGACGAAAGAATCGGCTCGGTTTAGCATCGTTGAGTCGATCATTGAGCCGGTCGAGTGATTCTTCGATGATCTGCCGCACACGCTCGCGAGAAATCCCGACCTCGGCCGCGATTTCCTTGAGCGTCAAAGGCTCAGAACCATCGAGTCCGAACCGCAAACGCAAAATTTCGGCTTCCCGGTCGTCAATGGTTTCCATCAAACGCCTCAGAATTCCAAGCTCCTCAGTACGAAGCGATTGGTCATCGGGTGTCGTTCCGCGATAGTCCGCGATGATCCCATCGAGCCCGACCGTCTCGCCATTGAGATCCTTGGGGGACTGGTTGGGTGCATTGAACGCACGAACGGCCCGTTTGATAATTTGGATTTTTTTGATCGGCAGATCCATCGCCTCGGCAAGTTGCTCCATCGAAGGTGGATGTCCGATTTCGGCTTCGAGCAATCGTGAGTGGCGTTTCCACTTGGCGATGAGCTCGACCATGTAGGCGGGAATATGAATCGGTTGATTAGCGTTCATCAGGGCTCGTTTGATGCCCTGTTTGATCCACCAGCTGCCATAGGTACTAAACCGTGCTCCTTGGGCAGGATCAAACCCCTCAACCGCCCGCAGCAACCCGATATTGCCTTCCTCGATCAGATCAGTGATCGGAAGCCCACGGTTGCTGTATTTCTTGGCAATTGAAACGACCAGCCGAAGGTTGCTCTTGACCATCCGATCGCGTGCAACGGGACACTGCTCGTTGATAATTTTCCACCCCAATTCACGCTCTTCTTCAGCAGTGAGCAGTGGATAACGATTAATCTCCTTGAGGTAAGTTTGCAACGCAGACTTCACTCCAGAGGACGACCCAGCTGAACTGGACACAGACGAACCAAAAGATGTTCTCACTTTCCTACCCTACCCTTTCCGCAGCGAATGCTGCCGGAAAAAAAAACAGATTGCGGGGGGACAAAGATCCCTCCCTACTCCGTTCGTCAGTCTACGCGAAATGTTCCATCGGCGAAAGAGAAAAAAGCCTGAACTTCGGAGAATTTCTTGGCAAAGTTGTGTGCATTAACCTGCCCGATTGCACCGATTAGACTGATCAGGTGACAATTTGACGAATATGATCGGTCTATCAAAATTTTATTGGCAACTTCCGAAAACCAGTGCATGATTGAGAATTGTGCTTGAATCTCACGAGAATCCATGAAACGAGACCTAACCGAACTCCTCGACGAATGGCCCTATGAACCAGGTCAAATTGCCGTCCGAGTCATCGAGGGAATCGACGGACAACCTCGTATTCAAGTCCGACTTGACTTGGGAATCCTCCAGATGAACACCGATGGCCGCCCCGATGGCAAACGCCCACATGGGTTTGATTCCCTACTTGATTATTTTGAATCCAAAATCGATCAAAGCAACCTCGACTCCCTTGATCTGGCCGATGCTTCAGACACTCCAGACCACGATCCAAACGATGAAGTCTTCCTTGAAAAAACGCCGTTCGATCGGCAGCATGAAGTATCTGGTCCCAACTCTCGGTTCCTCACTCCCGATGATTGCCGATCCCTGCGTGAAGAAGCCCAGCAGTATTACCACCGGTACATCGCGATGCTCGTACTTGAAGACTACGAAGCCGTCGTCCGCGACACCTCGCGCAATATGCGCGTACTCGACATTTTCCGTGACCATGCGATAACGGCTGAGGATATGCATGCGATGGAATCACACCGCCCGTACATCATGATGATGCGTGCCCGTTCGTTGGCAAGCCAGGCGCTCAAGTCTGAAGAAAACAAAGCAGCGGTTCTTGCCATCGACGAGGGGCTCGACGCCCTCAAAAAGTACTACGAGATGGTTGGTCATCCTGAACTCTTTGACGAATCCGGCGAAGTTGCCATGCTCCGCGACATGCGTGATACACTCATCCCCAAACTCCCCGTCAGCCAAAGGGCCGAGCTTCGCCAGCGCCTCGATGCGGCGATCGCAGCAGAGAATTTCGAACTCGCCGCGATCCTCCGTGATGAAATTCGTATGCTCGGCGGACGACCACACAAATAAACACTCACTCCTACTTTATCGCCCCGCGTTTGTCAGCCCGAGCACGCTTGATGAGTACGCTCAAAAGTGTGATATCTGCGGGGGTCACACCTTCCAAACGCGATGCTTGCCCAAAAGTCGTAGGCTTGAACTTCTCAAGCGCAATCCTCGCTTCGCTTCGCATCGAATCAAATATCCCATAGTCGATCCAGTCAGGCAATGGACGATGCTCAAGATCGGCATTGCGTTTGATCTGACCGAGCTGCCTTTCGATGTAAGGCTCGTATCGCTTGTCCGAATGCAGCGTCCGCCAAATGCCAACCTCCTGCCCCCCGAGCGTTTTGCGCATCGCCGATCGCAGATCATCCATCGAATAATCAGGCTCAAATACCTTTTGAGACAAAGTCTTCTCGCCATCGCGCATCTCATCCATCAACTGGCGTCCACGCTCAAGGATGCCCTTACGCTTTTCAAGGAGCCCCCACCGCTGATGTCCCAGTTTGGTCGTTTCAAGCAACCCAAGCTCTTTGGCGATCGGAGTCAACCGATCTGGTGCGTTATCCGCCCGCAAGATCAGCCTGTGCTCGGCGCGACTCGTAAACATGCGGTAGGGCTCGCGCGGGGTCTTGGTAACTAAATCGTCCATCAGCACTCCGATGTATGCCTGATCCCGTCCAAATGAGAACCCTTCATACGCCGGCCCTTGCGTGGCAAGCATCGCCGCGTTTAATCCTGCAATCAATCCTTGGGCTGCTGCTTCTTCGTACCCACTGGTGCCGTTGATCTGACCGGCAAAGAACAATCCGCGCACCGTCCGTGTCTGCCCGGTGGTATAAATCTGATGCGGGCGCACCATGTCATACTCGACCGCGTATCCATATTGCACAATCTTGGCCTGTTCACACCCGGGCATCTGCCGAATGATCTGATCTTGGACATCACTGGGCAAGCTCGTGGCGATACCATTGCAGTAGACCCAGTTGGATTCGTGTGATTCAGGTTCAAGGAACACACCATGCGATTCGCGCTGAGCAAAGCGCACCACCTTGTCTTCGATACTCGGACAATACCGAGGCCCTTGCGATTCAATCTGTCCGGTAAACATCGGCGCCCGATCGAGATTCGCCCGGATGATCTCATGGGCTTGGATATTCGTGCTCGATTGTCGACAGGTGATCTGCTCGATCAGTGGGAATCGATCACAGCGGACCTCTCCGAGCTGCCATCCATCAACTGTGAGCTCAGAAAAAGGAATCGGATCATCGTCGCCGACTTCAACGGGAAGGATATCCCAGTCGATCGTCTCGATCGCCAATCGCGGCGGCGTGCCGGTCTTGAGTCGCCCAAGCTCAAATCCCAGTTCATCGAGGGATTTCGAAATCCCCGTCGCAGATTGCTCACCGAAACGCCCGCCCTGGGTCTGCTGGGCCCCCATGTGCATCAACCCGCGCATAAAAGTCCCCGTCGTCACGACGACCGATGGTGCGCTGAGTTCGATTTCTTGCCCGTGTGTCGACACCCGCACACCCTGAACTTGCTGTCCGTCAGCATTGGTTGTTGTGAGAATCGCTTCGACGGTGCCTTCAATGACTTTGATTTCTGGACGGTGACCGATAAGTGCTTGTGTAACACGGGGATAAGCGATATTGTCTGACTGGCACCGCGGGCCATGGACGGCTGAGCCTTTGGAAGTATTGAGGACTTTGAACTGGATTCCGGTGGCATCGGCGATGAGCCCCATGACCCCGCCCATCGCGTCGATTTCGCGAACGAGCTGACCCTTGGCGAGCCCACCAATCGCCGGATTGCAACTCATCACCCCGATCTTCGAGGCATCAATCGAGATCAACGCCACCGAATCGGGCGTTCCGAGCCGATTGGCCGCTGCCCAGGCCGCTTCGACCCCGGCATGCCCGCCCCCAACCACAATGACCTCAAAGTGCGTATCCACCGAAGATAATAGCCTCGCCCCCCAAAACTGACGAAATTCCGAGGTTGAAACTTGGCAGGCCGTCTGTCATTTGGTAGGCTTCTCGTATATTATCAACGAATGAATCTCCTTCTGAGGTATCGATCTATGAATCGTGTCGCCAATCATGCCCCCAAAAAATCTCGCAACCCCTTCTCAGCACTCAAAATTATTGCCATTGCCGGGGCGATGTGTACCTTGTCAACCTTTGCACTTGGTGATGAGATTGTCATGCGCGATGGCACCGTCTACACAGGCAATATTGTCTCCAAGACCCGGCGAGTCGTTGAGATTGATACCAAAATTCATGGAATTTCGACGAGGATCAAGCTCGATCGACGGAAAATCAAGTCGATTGTTGAAGGCGAAGTCTCGGCCCCGCCGACAACGGTGCCGGCAACCCCGTCAATTGCCCTCCCTGCAGCGACTGAAGTCGCTGAAAACACGAACAAGGCCCTTAAACGCGATGGATACAACCTCATCCTCGAAGTCCCCCTTAAAGGCGGGTTCGGGAAAGAGATCTATCCCGGAGGCGTTGCGGACTCGCTTGCTTGGGCCAAAGAGAACGGCGTTACCGATGTCGTCTTCCGAATCAACTCGGGAGGGGGCGCGCTCTGGTGTGCCGACGACATTGTCGCCATCATGAAGGAATATAGGGGCGAGTTCAAGATGCACATGCTGATCGAATCAGCGATCAGCGCCTCGATTTGGCCTGCATTCAACTGTGACACCATTACCATGGCGCCGGGCTCAGACTTTGGTGGTGCAGTCGGCTACACCAGAAACAACACAGGCTCGGCCGAGGTCGATCTGAAGATGAACTCGATCATGTCGGCCAAGCTTGAAAGCACTGCCGACGCCAACGGACACTCAGGGTACCTTGTTCGTGCGATGATCCTCTCGGAGGCTGCCGTCTATGCCTACCAGCAGGCCGATGGCCAGTGGGTCTACTCCGACACCACCGAAGGGCTTCCGGACAACTACGAGGTCATCGATGGGCCAGACACCGTCTTGACCCTCACCGCCAAGCAGGCGATCAAGTACGGCATCGTTGATGCGATGACCGAAGGCAAATCGCTTGAAGAATGGGCAAAAGTTCAAGGCATCGAAAAATGGGACAACGCAGGTGATATTGGGGCTGAGCTCTTTACCAAGGCAGTAAAAAAATCAAAACGACTTGAAGATCGAATCAATGCGACCATCCGTGGATTCCAGACCGAACAGGGTTATCTCTACAACGATCAGTACATCATGCAACGCGGTGCGACTCTTCAGAAAATGCGCAAGCACTTGGGAAACTACAAGCGGCTGCTCAAAGAAGCCAAGGGGCTCAATATGCCTTCGATCGTTGATGGGCGGTACGCCGATGCCATTGATGTGACCTACTGGGAAGCCGAGATCGAAAACCTCATGGCTGAGCTCCGACGCATCCGACGACGCGGACCTTAATCGTCCCCGCAGTCGTCCACAGCAACCCTACAACAGCTTCCTTCACACAAAACAACCGGCTCGGCAACGAGTCGGTTGTTTGCTGTTCGCAACCAGGATCTTTGTACCTTGCACGCAGCAACGAACGCTTCAGAACAGCCCCTCAAAAAAGGATCGCGGACCATTGATGCAGAAAAGAAGCTGGTCTATGCACAGAAAAAACCCTCATCCAAAGACGAGGGCTTCGATGGAGATTCATCATGTGGAATGCAGATTTATGGTTCGAAACAAGTCAGAGGTTCTCGAGGCAACCCCGCCGAGAGACGACCGACATCTGAACCACCAAAGTCAATGCCCTGAAGCCCGTGCCGTGTCCAGCGGAACCGTTGGCAATACTGGGAGGGATCATTCAATCCACCCTTTGGAATCGGGAAAGTATCAAGCGGAACATAGGTCTGCAACCAATCGACATTTGGGGTATTGGGATTCCACCCTGCATTCGCGTCTGCTGTGAGTTCTGAACGAACCGACCCGTCGAAGAAGGCAAGGTTCGGTTTGGCTTCCGGATATGCAAAGTAAAGTCCCCGCTTATCTGTAAACCGGTCGAACTCCTCAAACATCATGACTTTACCCGAAGCGTGAGCGACCTGTGTGACTTTTCTATTCCCTAGTTTGACCCCCATCGGCCCTGTAAAGAGGTGAGGTGTCGTGTCAATTGGAGCATAAGTCGGTGCACCAGCGATGCCGTCGGTGTTCCATGCAGCGGGAACCATCTGGTAGGTTGAAGCAAACGGCCAACGCTGTGTGATATAAGTTGGAAGCCAGTTTCCATCTTGATCGTATCCTGGCTCCGCCTGGCCATTGCCGTATGGTAAGGAGTTTCCGTCCTCAAGATACTCAAGCGTGTTCTCTTGCCAATTGATCAGATTCCTATCAAACGGGCTGGCTGCGCTTGGCTCGGGCTGAACATCGGTCAGGAAGTCAAGAAGCACCAAGTGCGAATACCGCCTGTGAGGTAAGCGCCCAGCAAAATTGCGAATTTTCGTTATTCCAGCAACACGGCCAGTCACCCGTTGAAGAATTTCCTGATTCTGACGACCCGCTGCTGCGGTGTCCGTCGTGTGAGTCTTAGTTCGACCATCCGGCATCAGATAGGCCTCGCCCGCCTTCCAAGTGTAGCTAAAGATGCGATCCTTGTTGTCGGAAGCATAGTTGGCAGCACCAGTGTTGAGCGACCGCATATTTGACTGCGACAAAACATTCTTCGCCGACCGCTGCGCCTGGCCCAAAGCCGGGAGCAAGATGCCGATGAGCAAGGCGATGATTGCAATGACCACCAAAAGCTCGATAAGGGTAAATGCGTTTTTCCGTCTTTCCACGACGACCTCCATTTTGTCAATGTGCCCTTCGCCCGATCTCACTACGGTGAAACAAACGATCAGCACTGACTTGTAAACCGGTTATGATGCCCGCCGGAACCTATTTGTTTTGATAGGCTGTGCGTTCCGGCGCCCCATCCTTTGTCTCTGCGTTCTCTATTCGCTCTCCAGCGGCAAAGGGTTCCCGGTGATTCCCCAATGTATCACCAAACTTCACCAAAACCTTGCCTTTCTGTCTTTCGATACTGTTTTTTCGAACGCTCCGCACACCGGGAGACCGATCATCCACACGACGCTCGATCTCACTGTATGCTCACTCCCTTTATACGGCTTTTGCGAGGAATTCGCAACCCCATCTTCCCCAGTAAAGTGAAAATAATCAAAGATATACTGGTGTTCGGCCTTTGCTAGTGTGCGTTCCGGTGGATAAACCCCCTGAAAATGGTCAGCACCAGAATCCGGAGATCAAACCAAATCGTCCAGTTCCGGATATAGAACAGGTCATATTGAAGCCGTTTTCGCAAACTCGTATCCCCGCGAAGCCCATTAACCTGCGCCCACCCGGTCATCCCCGCCTTAACCTGCTGGCGGAGCATGTACCCACGCCAATCCTCTCGGAACTGGTCGATGAGCTCAGGGCGTTCAGGACGAGGCCCCACCAAGGCCATGTCCCCGATGAGCACATTGAAAAGCTGGGGGAGTTCATCGAGGCTCATCCGCCTCAACCATGCCCCAACCTTGGTCACCCGAGGATCACCTCTGATCGTCCAAAAGTCTGAAAGATTCCCCTCTCGCCTTCCTTGATCATCGTCTTGCATGACGAACATGGTACGGAATTTCCAAATTTCAAAGGTTCCCCCTCCAAGGCTAACGCGTTGTTGTTTGAAAAATACCGGCCCCGGACTGCTCAACCGGACCAAGATGGCAATGACAAGCATCACCGGCGAGAAGATCACCAACCCAACAATCGCGCCGAAGATATCGAGCCCGCGTTTGAAAACCCCACCAATTCCTGCCATTGGACTCTCGCGATAACTCAGGATTGGCATGCCTTCGAGCTCAGAGACCGCCATGTTCTGTGGGAGATAACGAGGATGAACATCAGGAACAATCCGCACATCAACCGCAAAACGCTCGAGCCGGCGCAGAATCATCGGAAGCTGGGCAGACATCGCGCTGGGAATCGCCAGGTAAATCGCATCAACATGTCTGTTTTCGAGGACGGATTCGAGTTCGCGCACGCCCCCAGCCACTGGCAAATTCAGACACGATGAACGCGAAGTTTGCTCGTGGTGCGAAATGAAGTACTCAACGCGGATTCCTGTCCATGAGTTGCGGGCGAGTGTTCGGGCGGTGATCTGCCCCAATCGCCCAACGCCGACGATCGCGACATGCCGCATATTCCACCCGCGTTTGCGCATAGATCGGAGCACCAGACGAAGCAAAAGTCGATACGACCCAATCATAACCGGGAGTGTGGCTGCGAAAATCGCAAGCTGAAACCGAAGCGGGTCAGTGGCCAGTCGCCAACCGGGATAGGTCTGCTCTGGTGGCCCAACCGTGTTGAGTCGGCTCGATCCCACCGCCCAGAGCGCCACCACGATCATCATCACCGAGACAAACGAGGCTTTGAATACCTGCCCGAGCTCACCGACCAGCGCCTGGTCACGCCGGGGCTTGTAGAGTTTGAAAAAAATCATCGTGAGCATCGCGATCGGTACGGCAAAGACCACGAGTGAATCTTTAAAATACTCTTCCCATTGATCTGGAAATGGACGATCAAATCGGTTGAGCATCACCGCCCAAGCGAACATCGCCGCCGATGCGATGGCCAAAGCATCAAACATACCAAAGATCGAAACAAACAGGTTGTGTTTCTGCCTGAGCAAATCAGCCCCTTACGGATTCGTCAACACATCAGCAGATTCAAGCCACAACCCAAACGATACTGGATTGTGGGCCCTCCCCCAGAGTGTAGAGCACTCGCCCCCCCTCCGCCTCCCTTGCCCTCCAGATACGCGTCTTGCACATCAAGATATTTATTTTGTTTTGTTGGCACTGGCCACACCTGATCCCGAACCCAGCTTCTTCATCTCTGTCAGCGCATCGCGCAGCGTATCGGTAAGCTCAGCTCCCGATGGAGGCACAATCCGTACTTTGGCGTAGAGATCCCCCCGTTTTCCATCAGCAGAAGCCAATCCGTGTCCACCGATCCGGAATCGTGATTCGCTGGCGGTTCCCGGCGGGATGGTGAGCGTGACGACTTTGCCATCGATTGTTGGCACCTCGACTTTGGCGCCAAGGGTTGCTTCTGCAATGCTCAAGGGCAATTCCACCGCGAGATCAAGCCCATCGTCAATGCGGGTAAACCGTGGATCTTGCTCGATATGAATGACCACGAACAGGTCGCCGGGCTCACCGCCCTGATCAGCCATTGGACTGGGCATGCCCTGCCCGCGTAATCGGAGTTTACCTCCTGATTTAACGCCTTTGGGTATTTTGACCTCGATGGACTTGGGTCCGTTGCTGCTGGGTACTGAGATCCGCTTCCGTGCCCCGTGGTGAACATCCGAGAGGCTTACCCTGAGCCCCACACGGATATCTTGTCCACGCATGGGTCGGCGTGGGCGAGGCCGGGCCCCACCTCCGAAGTCGACTCCAAATCCGCCCCCCCCGCTGCCTCCAGCACGCGATCGTGCCCCCCCAAACATGGCATCGATAATCGATCCCAGATCGCCGAAATCGATATCCTGAGCGCTGGCATATTCGGCAGGACGCCCCGAGACGAATCGTTCATGTCCAAGTTGATCGTACTTGGCACGCTTCTCTGGATCCGAGAGCACCTCGTAGGCCTCGTTGAGTTCGGAAAATTTCTTGCCCGCATCGGGGTCTTCGCTCACATCGGGATGCAGCTTGCGGGCCCGGTTGCGGAAAGCCTGTTTGATTTCGTCGGCGTCGGCCCCTTTGGGAACGCCGAGCACTTGGTAATAATCTGATTGACTCATGCTGATCTACCTGTTCTTCTTGCCGAACCACCCCGCGTTCGTGCATACGCCCTGATCGCAACAGTGGATCATGAGGACATCATAGAAAACAAGCGACGCTTTGGCGTCGCTTGTGCCATTTGAATACTACACATGCCCACAATCCCGAACACGCACGGGCTTAGTCGTGGTTATGCCCGGCGTGAGGATCAACCTCAGACGGACTTGGCTCTGAAGCTTCCTTGGCCTCCACATGGTCAATATGGGCCATGAAAACATTGAAGTAGAGCATGGCATTTGACGGAATATTGGCCCGTGGATTGCCCCGCTCGCCATAGGCAAGATAGCCGGGAATCAACAGCTTACGGCGATTCCCCATCGCAAATCCTTCCATTCCAATCCCCCACCCAGTAATTGCGCGCGTCTCGGGTGGGAACTCAAAGACGAATGGCTGATTGCGGGCGTAGCTCGAATCGAACCGTGTGCCGTCATTGAGATATCCATCATAGTGAACATGAAGCTGATCCCCTTTGGTCGGGGTAATGCCGTTATCTCCGCCGTACTCGACGATGACCATGCCGTCATCGCGGCGGATCACCTGAGCATATGGATCGGTGCGCTCGAAGGTGATGACCGAATCTTCTTCTGAACCCCAAACGATATCACCCGAAGCATCAAATCCACGATCAGCAACCGTCAGGGTATCGCCATCGAGTGTCACACTCGATGTCATTTCGACCGCTCCAGCGATCCCGGTCGGGTAGGGATATGGGGTTGCTCCGGTGAATCCTGACGAGGTTGGTTCAAGCTCGACATCAAGTGTCGCGATCAGATCATCGTTTGACACCTGTGGAAAGAGCTCGGTCGCTGCCCACATGCCGGTGAAAACGCCTCTGGAAGATTCATCCATCGCAAACTCATAGGTCCGCAGGCGAATCTCACCTTTGTACCGGTAGAGCTGGAAGAAGGCCTGGCGATAGGGCTCCCAGGCCGCATTGGATCGTACACTCTCGACATAGAGGGTGTCGCTCATACCCTCGACGGGCGCAGGTGCTACAGTCATGGCGATGAACACATCCCCTTCGACGGGCGTGGTGGACTTCCATGTGCCGCTGAGCTGTGACGCAATCTTGGCAATGCCATCATCTGACCAACTCGGGGCATAGGCCTCTGGAGCGGTATACACCGGTGCTGGGTCAGAAGCCTGATCTTGCGCCTGAGCAACGCCGACACTCATCGAAGCACACATCATCACGCTGATTACACACGGGAAACATACTTTAAACATTCAGAGATCTCCTCTTATCTGCTGTTGAAAAACGACGGTTTGGTCATTGTAGGCGTCCAGAAGCACAGCCTCCGGATTCCTCATAGGGACGACTCCCTCTCGACTCACCTCATGATCGAAGACTCCATGCCAACTGTCCGACTTGACAAAAAGATCGATCGCCGATCACCAATCCACTCAGTCCCCAACGCCTACACGGGGCATTTCATGCGAGATTTGGGCTTTTTCGTTCAAAATTTCTTGGAGAACGCCTTCGCATGATCTCATGCCTGTCCGATTCCATCGCCGATGATATGAATTGTAATCCAAATCTCACAAAACCCCGGATCAAGTGTGCCGACAACTCCGTATCGCACCGAGTGATAGATATGATGTATCGTTAGGCCCGATGATAGACCAGCACAGATGGACCACAGATGGACCAGCACACAAACCAACCCCCTGAGCCAACTGCGCATGATTCGCAATCGGACACGCTGCCGATCCCCAAAGACCACCGCCCGCCTGAACTGCTCTTTGAGCCCTATGAACCTCGTTCGGTCTCGACGATTGTTGCCCAGCAGCAAGCTTTGCGCGAATCCCAGGCAGCCGAGACCGCTGCAATTATCTTCGCAGGTGTTGATCAGCTCGAGCTTACCTTCCCCAAAGGGCAACAAGAAGATCGACCAGATTGCCAATCTGAGCATCCCGGGCACAAACCTTTGTTCAATCGGCCACTCGATGAAACTTTCGAACCTATCCGCACTGAACACCTTTCACTTCGCCGTCGGCTTGTGACTCCTGGTGCCCAGTGCATCTATTCGCTCATCACCATCACACTCATAGGCGGGCTCATGGGATTATCCGCCTCGATCAACTCGCCAGCCTTGATGCTCGCAGCGGAAATCATCTCCCCGACCCTCTTGCCGATCTGCATCTGGAAATGGATCCGCTGGCTTGATTCGCGCCCCTACTACTACCGCCTGCTCACTTCACTCGACGAAGATGCGCGAAACCTGCTCAATCACCGCTTGCTTTGGAAACCAGCAACAAAAACTCATCGTTCTAAAAGTACTGCTCGCTTAAAACCAACATCCCGACCTCCTTGCTGGTACATAAACAGCAATCAGTCACATTTGGCCGCGTGATTGTTTTATTTGATACTATTTCTTATGAATATATGCAACATGCCTATGCGAACAAGCATTGTTCAAACCGATGAGTGATCGAATTCGTGCCGCAGGATGCCCATGAGCGAAGAAAAAGGTCCTCCTTGGTGTTTTGGTAGAAACCAAACGCCTTTGAATCCAGTATACCCTCCAAGAACAAACACTCGAGCCAATGAGTTTGCGCCCCTTTCTGATCTTCAACCCAACAGTAAACACCAAGAACAAATTCCATCGCTGAAAGAATAAATGCCGAAAGACCAATCATTGTCGTAACATATATAAAGAGCATCCAGAAACACATATATATTGTGGATGAACACATGATTTTCTCGTACGGGGAGGGCAGTGAATGATGGAAAAAGGCGACCGACCCAAAAGACGAGAACTCTTGCCCGGTGTCGATCCATCGTGGGTCGAATCGGCACTGAGCCGTCCTGAAGATGAAGAACCCGAGGTTGAGTTTGACCCCGATGATCCGGATTCGGTCTGGATTCTGGGCAATGATCCCGAAGCCAAGATTTCGAGCGTCGCCGACCAACGCAACCTGATCCACAAGCAGATGCTCTCAGCTGGCGGGCAGTTTGTGCTCGGACTCTTCATGATGTTCATTGCAATCGGGATCACCATCATGGCGATCACGAACCCTATAAAGATGTACATCATCCCGGCAGCGATGATCACACCGATCAGCTTTTGGTATATGCGAGCCCGTTGGCGTCGTTGGCTTGGATCGGCGCCGTACTTCTATCGACTGATGACTTCATTGGGCGAAGACGCAGAAAACATACTCATTGAGCGTGAAGAAAAACGCCGCCAGAAGTTTGTCAAAAAGGTCGGCGATCTATACGAGATCAATACCAAGCCGAAGAAGAAGAAGAAGAAGAAGAAGAAGAAGAAGAAGCGATAAAGTAACAATACTGTGCGCATCGGCTTACGAGCCATGACCGTGGAGAGAGCGGTGGTGATGAATGGGCGCACCAAAAACCGCTTCCTCACGGTCGCGGCTCGTTGAAAAACACATAATTTGTATGCTGAGGTGCATCAAGCGAGTTCTGGGAATCGATCTTTGACGATCTTGACCAGATCCGCGACATGCGATGCGGATTCGTCGAAGAGTTTTTGCTCTTCTTCGGTGAGTTTGAATTCGACGATCTTCTCGACACCGTCTTTGCCCAAGAGTGCGGGAACGCCGACGAACAGCCCCTTATGCCCAAACTGCCCGTCGAGGTATGCAGCCGATGGGATGACCCGTTTTTTATCCTTGATGATCGCCTCGGCCATTTGGATGGTGCCCAGCGCTGGCGCGTAATAGGCACTGGTTCCCATGAGTTTGACGATCTCGCCGCCACCGACTTTGGCCCGATCGACGCAGGCGGTGATTTTTTCTTCGGACATCATGTCGGTGACGGGGATGCCGTGGACACTCGTCAGGCGTGGGAAGGGGACCATGTCATCGCCATGCCCACCTAGGAGCATCGCCTGAACATCTTCGACGCTCACGCCAAGCTCCCAAGCGATAAAGGCACGGTACCGGGCGCAGTCGAGTGCGCCAGCCTGTCCAACAATGCGATTGCTCGGGAACCCGGTGGCCTTCCATGCGGTGTAGACCATCGCATCGAGTGGATTGGACACGAGGATGACAATCGAGTTGGGGGCGTGCTTCTTGATGTTCTCGGAGACGGATTTGACAATCTTGACATTGGTTTCGATCAGATCATCGCGGCTCATACCCGGCTTACGCGGGATGCCGGCAGTGACGATCACCACATCGGAATCGGCGATATCTTCGTAATCAAAGGTGCCCGTGAGTGTGCAATCAAACCCTTCGATCGGGGCGCAACACCCGAGATCAATCATCTTGCCCTTGGGCATGTGCTGATCGGGTGCATCTGGGCGAGGGATGTCGAGGAGAACGATGTCGCCGAGTTCTTTTTGGGCAGCCCAGTGGGCGCAGGTTGCGCCGACATTACCAGCACCGATGATGGAGATCTTTGCACGCTTTGGCATTTTGCAGGTCCTTTCAGTCGCCTATTTGTCGTCAAATCTTGTCGTCAAATCCGTTTGGTCAACCCTTCCATTGCAGAGACGAGAGTTGAGCAACGGGAGGGGTCTGTATCCTAGTCATCGACGATCGAAATCACGCACTTCAGAGTAGGTTTCTCGGTCAGAATCCGGCTCATCGTCATCCTCATCAAGCCACACAACCTCGACCGCATCAAGGGGTTTAGCAAGTTTGGGAGGCAAGGGGACGGGGCACATTTCGCCGCCACTAACCACGGAGATGAGCAAAGGTTGACCGGCTTGGAGCTCGCCGATGACGGGAGCAACAAGGTCTTTGGCCGATCCGGGATGAAGAAAATCGAACTGGCGGTAGACCTGGCAGATCGGGCGGATGATCTGGGGGTGCTCGACCTGCCCATCGCAAGCATCGAGGAAATCTTGGATCATGCGAAGAATATCGTCTTCGGGCTGCCCCCCACTGTTGTTGCGGGCGATGGCGATCGGGGCACCTTTGAACATTTCGATCCCCGGCGTGGCGATCATGACCTCGCCAAGGTACCCAGCGTTGAGCAGGGCCTCGCCAAGTTCCCCGGGATGGAAGGCAACAAACCGATCAGAAGCAGCGATCCACGCAACACCTTCATGCAAAGCAATCTCCCATGCCGCTTTGGCGTCTTCGATGAGTTCGATGATGGATTCGGGCATGGGTTCACTTCCCCAGATTTGGTTAAGTTCTCCGACATGGGCTTTGATACCAATCTCTGATTTATCCATCGCCAACGGGCGTTCTTCTGGATCAACCTTGTCGATCTCGCCGAGCGCCATCGCCAAGGCGTGGAGCCCGATGGTCGGGGCAACGGAATCTCGCCAGCGTTGCCCTTGCTCATCTTTGGGCAAGGCGACGGCCCGCTGGGCGAATTGAATCCAACCTGAAAGGAGAGTGGACCACAAAATTGGGTCATTTGAAGCATGTGGGTTGGTATGGGGGGGGGGCATGGGCAGATCGTAGCCAAGCATTGGAGATAATGGGTACAAAAAATCCCCCGGGCCGTGGTGGGCATGCCCGGGGGAGGGAGGCGAAGATCGGGCCTCGTGACACAGGGATGGTGTCGCCTCGATCTCCGCAGGGTGGTTTCTGCAATCGGGTGTCTATTCTTACCTCTCCTGATCCAAAACTCAAATCTTAAATCCCATAAATCCGTCCCACAAACCCGGCAGCGACCGGCTACAACGGACCTGATCATACACATCTCGAAGTGTCCGTTTCTTGCACAGCTCCTTGGCAACAAGTGCCCTGCATGCAATCCATCGAACCGGCTCACCAGGAGGATCTGTCCATGATCCCAAAACCGGCAGCGTTCATTCCGTTTGTTTGCTGACCGTCTCCAAAAAGTGCTTTGTCAGGCACACCAGACCGAGTGCTTTCGGCCGCTGCCTTGAGGTTGGTGGGCATTTTCCTTTCTGCTGATCTCTTGAAAATTCCTTGTATTCTTTGTCCTCTGCTAACTACACCTTATGCTAACTACATCCCAACGAGTTGCCGCAGTTGAGGCACTTGTAGCAAGTACCAGAGCGCACAGTGATGGTGCCACAAACATCGCAAGGCGGCGCATCGCCCGATGATTCAAGCGCCATCGAGAGCGTTGCGCTGGCTGCTCGCTGTGTGTGGGTCTCGGTCTTCTGAACTGTCGTATTAATTCCTGTCTTGATCGCAGTTTCGGAGATATGAGTCTCGGTCATAACCTCGTCCTTGATCTCGATCACCCGGCCAGAAGTTTTGCCGTTCGGATTGGTAATTCGTCGGGTGATGACTGTAGGCTCGGTGATTTCTGCTCGATCGGCCAAAGCTTCGGGTCTCTTGGGCGCATTGGCCTCACGATAGCCTTCAATGAACTCCATCCCAAGCCAGCGGAAAATATAATCGACAAGACTCTTGGCGAATGGGATATCCCTGTTGGTGGTCATACCTGAGGGCTCGAAGCGTTGATGGGTGAACTTTTTAACCAAGCTTTCGAGAGGCACGCCGTATTGCAAAGCAACCGAGGTCGAGGTGCCCAACGAATCCATCAATCCCCCGATCGTTGAACCTTCTTTGGCCATAGTAATAAAGAGTTCGCCAGGCATTCCGTCGTCATAGACACCGCAAGTGAGGTACCCCTCGTGACCGGCAACATTAAACTTGTGGGTAATCGACCGACGAGTGTCGGCCAAACGACGACGCATCGGACGATGAACGACCTCGACTTCCTTTTTGATGACGATCCGCACATTCTCGTTGCCCACCGCATCAGCAAGTTCGACGACATCGTCGCCGATCTCATCAAGGGCTTCGGCAAGTTCAAGTTCGTCCTTTGCTTCTTCAATATCAAGCTCATTGTCCGTATCACTCTTCGCATTCAATGGTTGACTGAGCTTGCACCCATCACGATAGAGCGCATTGGCTTTGAGCCCGAGTTCCCAACTCTGTCGGTATGCATCTTTGATATCATCAACCGTTGCATCGTGAGGCAGGTTGATCGTCTTAGAAATCGCCCCAGACAAGAATGGTTGGGCAGCTGCCATCATACGAATATGTCCATCAGCCGAGATTAACCGTGTACCGATATTGCCACAGGTCGAGGCACAATCGAACACCGGAAGATGCTCATCTTTGAGATGTGGTGCCCCCTCAATTGTCTGCGTACCACAGATGATTTTGTTGAGTTCTGCAATCTGAGCGCTCGTCAGTCCTAAGAACTTAAGTGCGTTGAAATTGGCGTCTGCCCTGGCAATTTCTGGGCTGATGCCGATCCTCGTAAGGGTTTCATCACTCAATGCCCACGCACCAAAGGCAAATCCAATTTCAAACACTCCCGGGAGTTGATTGGTGATTTTTTGAAGGTCTTCATCGCTCATCCCCCGTTCACTGAGCCAGTCCGCCAAAGACAATCCGACGCTGTCAGATATTTCCTTGGGCATTGGAACATGCAGGTTCAGCGTACCCAAAATGTATTGAATCATCGCTCTTCGTTGATCTTCGTCATACCCCAACGCTTTGAGGGCAGGATCAATCGAAGCGTTGGCAATCTTAAAATATCCACCACCAGCGAGCTTCTTGAACTTGACAAGCGCAAAGTCGGGCTCAACACCGGTGGTATCGCAGTCCATAAGCAATCCAATGGTTCCCGTTGGCGCGATGACCGTAGTCTGGGCGTTGCGATACCCAAACTCCTCCCCCAAATGCAGCGCCTCGTCCCAAGCAACGGTCGCATGGTGGAGCAAATCCATCGCATTGCCCAAAGGCACACCGTGATCACGAATGAGTTCATGATTGATCGGGACAGGTGGAATGCGAAGATCTTCGTACTCGCCGCTGTCTCGCGCAATCCCCATCGCTGCCCGGCGATGGTTGCGAATCACGCGCAACATGTTTTCTCGTTCTGGCTCGTACCCGGGAAATGGGCCCAGCTCTCCTGCCATCATCGCACTCATGCGATAACTTCGCCCGGTCATGATCGCCGTCAGGCACCCGCAAATCGCGATGCCTTGCTCAGAGTCATACGGAATCCCCGCCTGCATGAGCATCGCACCAAGATTGGCATAACCCAACCCAATGGTACGATAGTTGTAGCTCAATTCTGCGATTTCACGCGATGGGAAAGCTGCCATGAGCACACTAATTTCGAGTACAATCGTCCACAGATCGACACCATGCTCGAAAGCCTCAATGTCAAATTCGCGTGTCTCTGAATCATAGAATTTAAGTACATTGAGCGATGCAAGATTACACGCGGTATTGTCAAGGAACATGTATTCGCTGCACGGATTCGAGGCGTTGATCCGTCCTGCATTGGGACAAGTGTGCCAAGCGTTGATGGTGCTGTCGTATTGCACACCCGGATCGGCACATCGCCACGCGGCGTAGGCGACATCGTTCCAAAGTTGATTGGCATCGTAAGTCTTGGCGACCTCGCCGGTGGTGCGAAAAGTTGTCTCCCATGGCGCCCCGGCATCAACGGCATCGAAGAAGGTATCAGGAATCCGTACTGAATTATTCGAGTTCTGCCCCGCGACGGTAGAATAGGCTTCGCCGTTGAAATCGTAGTCGAGGGTGAGTCCGAGTCGCCGGGCCGTTTCACCAACGGTTTCGGTATCGAATTCGGAAGTTTTTTCATCTGCGATGACTTTCATGCCTTCGACGAGTGCAGCAACCTTAATTTCTTCCCGAACTTTCCAATTGATAAACTCCTCGATATCGGGGTGGTCCATATCAAGACAGACCATCTTGGCTGCCCGGCGGGTGGTACCGCCGCTCTTGATCGCCCCGGCTGCGCGATCGCCGATCTTGAGCCAAGACATCAATCCCGACGAATTCCCCCCACCTGAGAGCAGTTCATGCTCGGCCCGCAGATTCGAAAAGTTCGTGCCAGTACCCGAACCATATTTGAATAGCCTCGCTTCGCGCTGCCAGAGGTCCATAATCCCGCCTTCGTTAACCAGCGAGTCATCGACCGATTGAATAAAACACGCATGAGGCTGGGGATGCGAGTACGCATCGTCAGCCAGTTCGGGCTTGCCCAATTCTGGATCGACAATCCAGTGTCCTTGGGCGGGGCCTGAGATTCCATACGCCCAGTTCAAGCCCGTGTTGAACCACTGAGGCGAGTTGGGCGCGCACATCTGATGCACCAACATATACACCAACTCGTCATAAAACGCCTGCGCATCTTCGGGGGTATCAAAGTACCCATGCGTCTCGCCCCAGTGCTTCCAGCAACCGGCCAGGCGATGAATCACCTGGCGGGCGGAGCGTTCTGGGCCAACGGGAACCTGATCTGATGAGCCACCCGTGTCGGCAAGCGGTCTTTCTGAACCGCCCGAAGCCCCCGCTCCCTCACGGTCGCGGCTCGTTGGGTCTTGCTCATTCGACGACCAGTTTGGAGCTGGCATCCCATTTGGCCCGCCATCGGCAGGCACCCCCGCCTTGCGGAAGTATTTGGACACCATGATATCTGTGGCCAGCTGCGAGAACCCAACCGGAACCTCGGCATCGGGCATCTCAAAGACAACCGAACCATCCGGGTTCGTGATTCGACTCGATCGCGTGGTCCACTCAGTGGATGCGAACGGGTCAGTACCTTCCGTGGTGAATCGACGAGTGATTTTCATGCGAAATAAGGCTTTCTCTTGGGAAATCAAATGAAGGGAGAATCACGCTCAACAATCTGCGTGTACAGAAAAATGTGCGGACTAATCAACCCTCGGCAGGGTCAAGCCACCCTGATCTTGATACTTCCCCGCCTTATCCGCATAGCTCTGTGCACACACCTGATCGCCTTTCAAGAAGACGAACTGGGCCACCCCCTCATTCGCATACACCTTGGCGGGCAACGGCGTGGTGTTGCTGATTTCGAGGGTCACTTTGCCTCGCCATTCGGGTTCGAGAGGGGTGACATTAACGATCAACCCGCAGCGGGCATAGGTGGACTTGCCGACGCAGAGGACGAGGATGTCGCGGGGGATGTCGAACCATTCGATGGTTTCGCACAGGGCAAAGGAGTTGGGCGGGATGATGACATGATCCATCCCGGTTTTGGTGGTATCGACCGTCACCATCAGGTCATCGGTGAAGTTTTTGGGATCGACGACAGCAATGCCTCCCGTTGGTGGGGTCGGGGTAAAGATCTTGAAGACGGTTCCAACACGGACATCGTATCCATAGGAGGAGACGCCATAGGAGATGGTTCCATCGCGTTTGATGGCTCGCTCGAATGGTTTGATGTCAACGAGTTGTTCGATTTGAGTATCACAAAGAACTGGCACGGGTTACTCCATCTATCGATCCGACTTTCAACCGGATGACACTTATCGTCGAGGCTTCCGTTGCCTCTGTGTTTCTCTTCGGGTTCTAATGCTGCGCCTACGCAGAGACCAGAACCGACCCAACTGCTTTACAAAGCCACACAACAACCCCTGTAGATGTGGATAAACCACAACCACCCGAATCAGCGCACTGCTTTGTTGTGCCAACCATACAGACTGGCTGTCCCGTCCCTGCGGTGCTCCTTTGCAAAAAAAGAAGAACGACAGAGCCCAACCCGGCGATCCCAGAGACTGATCCGTATGAAGGATTACTTCTGGGTTGACCGACCTACCCAAAGAAGCGATGGTCAATCTTGGAAACAAACCGGAATCGAACGAACACCGAACCGCCCTCGCGACCCGCCGTCGAATGAGCAGAGTGTGAACTCGGTTGAGTATGGATTTTGAAATGATCGGCAAAGCGGGGTGTGGGTAACTTGTCGGTTGACTCCAAACCCAGTATTGCCAATGACTTCTCCTTTATCTCAATCGGTTTTTCTCTGATCTGACCCACCATATCTCGATGATACGCCGGGCCCTGAGCATATCAGGCACAACGGGTTGTGTGTGATGTTTCCTCGATTTTTTCGACAATTTTCCTCTTTGATTCATGATCATATGGTCTGAAAATTTGGGATGCAACCAGATAAATTTGGCGATGAATTTACGCCAACTTGGGCTCTACCAAGTGGTTTCCAGCGCCCGTGTGTGGGGCGGGCGTTTCACGCTGATCAACCAGAATCCTCCTTTTTTCCAAACACTTGTTCTTTGTGTATTTTGAAGTTTTCCACACCTACTCACCCAAATGCGCGCCCAAGGCATACAAAGTGTGCTCAAGTTTTGAATCGTTGCTCAAGATGGTGCATACGACACCCTTTGGCGTGCGTACTGAACTACGATCCCGCTTGGAAAAGCGTGCATGCGTGCTGATGCTTGGAAACTGGGCCAGGCAACGCCGACACACAATCACTCAACGAGGCCCCACCCGTGAAGACCCCTTCAAAGCCAGGCTCAACTCTATCCTTCTCGAATCCACGCACCCAACGCCCGATGGTGGCGCTGGCGATTGGTGTGATTCTTCTTTCTTTGATCCCTGTTGGCGGGTGTGGTGAGAACTGGAGGCGATGGCGCGATCGAAAGAAGCCAATCCCCAAACCCAAGATCAGTGCCCCGCTCGTCACACGCGATATTCCCTCAGCACTTCGTGGAACCATCGGCGCCGAGGCCCAGATCACCGGCGTCGAGCAAACACTCGTCTCGGGAATCGGATTCGTCGTTGGGCTCAACGGCACAGGTGGACTCACCATCCCCGAACAATACGCAGCCCACCTCGAACGGATGATGGGACTCAATGGCGTCACCATCGCCAATGATTCAAATTCCGCGATCGCGCGCAAAAGCCCACGCGAGCTTCTGCGTGATCGCAATACTGCAGCGGTGATTGTCCAAGCCGCGATCCCGGCAGGGGCCCGTCAAGGCGAAACCTTCGATGTCTATGTCCGCGCGATCAATGCGACGAGCCTTGAGGGTGGTCAGCTTTGGACCACGGAGATGCGAATTGGACCCCCGAGCTCGTATGGCGATCCGCAAGCACGGATTCTCGCCAAAGCCAAGGGGCCCATCTTCTTGAATCCATTTGCCGAGCCAGGTGGACAGTTCGATGGAATCACCCGCGATGTCGGACGGATTCTCGATGGCGGAACCATCACCTTCCCAACCAAAATCGAAATTATCCTCGACAACCCTTCGCACCAACGGGCAAGACAGATCGTCAGCGCAATCAACAGCGCCTTCCCCGCAGCACCATCTGATCGCGAACCCACCGCTCGGGGTAAGGATGAATCGTTGATTCTCGTGCAAATTCCTCAACGGTACATTGATCGACGCAGCGAGTTTATCGACTTGCTCGCTCATGTGACAATCGACCAGTCTTATCCGGAAATTTACGCCCGCCGATATGCCCAAACACTCGAATCCGAGCCTTACCTTGCAGGCGATATGTCGATGTGTCTCGAAGCACTCGGCGAACGGGCAATCCCATTCCTGAGCGACCTTTATACACATCCCGAATCAGCACCGAGACTCGCAGCCTTGCGCGCCGGAGCAGCACTTGGCGATTCGCGCGTGGTCAAGTATCTGCGTGAAATCGCGCTGGATGTCAATTCGAAGTTTCGGACCGACGCGATAAGCCTGATGAGCACAATCGACGAGTCACTCCTCGTTGATACAACCCTGCGCGAGCTGCTCATCGCCCCTGAGCTGGCCGTCCGCATCGAAGCCTATGAGAGCCTGATGGATCGTGCCCTGCGGGTACGCAAAGCACGAATCGCACGGATGTTCCAATCCAATACGCAGGGAATCACCACCTCGGCAACGCAGATTGATATTCTCTCGCGCGTGTGGGTGCCGATGGATCCGCTTCGCGGGGTTGGACGGACGCTCGTTGAAGGCAAGTTCTTCCTTGACATTGTGCCCTATGGCGACCCTTTGGTTTATGTGACGCAGCAGAAGGAGCCTCGGATTGTGCTCTTTGGCGAGAATCTGTCATTGACTAAACCTTTGCTGGCCTCGGCATGGTCGGATCGACTGATGCTTGTCGCCGACGATGTGAACGCACCGGTCCGGATGTATTATCGTGATGACATCACCCGCACGACCTTGACGATCAATGAAATACCTGAGCAACTCCCTGAACTGATCAAACTCTTCGCTCATACCCCAACACCTGAAGATCCTCGCCCTGGGCTTGGAATGTCGTACTCGCAGGTGGTTGGTGCGTTGTATCAGATTTATGACGATCGAGGGGTCGCTGCTGCCTTTGCAACTGAGGAGGATCGGCTTTTGGCGGATCTGCTCTCGTCGGTAACCAAGGAAGAAGTCACGATGCGTCCCGAATCAGGCAATGCCGATTCGGTGATGGTGCCTGTAGATGACCCGTCGGCTCCAGTGGTTGGTGAGAATGAAGCCCTCCGCCGCGTACGCCGAACGCTTTTGGTTCCGGTGAACCCGGTGGTGAACGAGCCTCAAGAACCAACCACGGGCCAACGCAGAGAATAAGGGCCTCCACTCCCAACAGGGTCGATCCAATCTATTGATACGACTGGGCTTGGACAACGAGGGTCTGGACTTGCTCAAAGAGAGTGTCGAGGGCTTGGTCCGTACCTGCTTCCATAAGGGCTTTGGCGTTGATGGGCTCGCCATAGCATACGACGATGCGTTTGGTGAAAAGCCTAGGGAGTTTCTTTTGGCGTGGCCAAGCATCAAATGCCCCGGCGATCCCCACAGGGACAATCTGACAATCCGTGCGCTTGAGCAGTACAGCAATTCCTCGTTGAAAAGGGTGCATCTGGCCATCGGGTGTGCGTGAACCTTCTGGGAAAACAACCATCATCTTCCCCGCGTTCATTTTGGCGATGGTTGCTTTCATGGCTCCTGCATCGCCTGTACCTTGCTTGATGGGCATGGCATGGAGTTGTTTGATGAGCCAGCCGAAGGGTTTGAAGTTGAAGAGTCCGCCTCGGGCGAGGAAGTCGGTCTGTCGATGCCGAATGCCCACCGCGACCGCAGGGGGATCCAAAAAGGATTGGTGATTGGCGAGCATCAAGACCGGGCCTGTCGAAGGGACATGATGAACATTGACGCGTTTGAGCCGATAGAAAAGAACCAGCAAAAACAGAACTGTCTCTCGGCAGCAATCAAAGAAGATCAACGAAGCAAGCGATGAACCTGGGTGTCTTTGGCGATAGCGAGCAAGCATGGAAGGAGTGTAGGTCCCTGCCTGTAGACCAATCCTTCAACCCCAACCTCAAAACCTCAACCTCAGCCCTTCACTCAGTGCTGATCAAATCGGCGATGCGTTCGCGGGTGTGTTGTTCGAGCAGGTCGATAACGCCTTGGACATCGTACTTGGAGGTGTCGACGCGAATGGCATCGTCTGGGCAGACCAACGGGCCATCCGATCGGTTCGAGTCGATCTCGTCGCGTTTAACGATCCGTTCACACATCTGGGCAAGATCCATCGTGTCGGCGAGCCCAAGCTGGTCGATCCTTCGTTTGGCGCGGACTTCTGGGTCGGCATCGAGGTAGAACTTGATCGCAGCATCAGGAAACACGATCGACCCCTGATCGCGTCCTTCGGTCACCAATCGCGGATGTTGGGCACCAATGACGCGTTGCTTACGAACCATATGATGGCGAAGCTCAGGGATCGCAGCGACCCACGAAACCAACAGCGTCACATCATCGTCGCGAATGCGATGGTCGATCGGGGCATCCCAGGCAAGGATCATCGGTGGATCATGCTGCCAGTCGAAATGCAGATCGGCGCCCAAAACCATCGAAACAAGCTCGCCGACTTCTTCCTTGTCGATCTTCCGATCGATCATGATCGCGGTGGCAGCACGATACATCGCGCCGGTATCGAGGAAGTCGAGTCCCAATCGCTTGGCGAGCTGACGGGCAACAGTGGACTTGCCCGTCCCGGCGGGCCCGTCAATGGTGATGATGACTGGATGATACTTTGGCAACTCAAACCCCGTGCATTCGATATAAGCCCCTGGTTTTGCCTTTGATTTGGCTTCGGCTTCTGGCTTGGATGTAGATGGCGTCTCCAACACGATCGAACCCCCATCGCTGCGCGTCTGTCTCTGCGAGTCATCAAGACGAATCGGCAATCTCGATCAATGCGGACTCGATCGCATCACGAGATTGCAACACCCCGAGTGTACCATCACCGCCCCCCCTGTAGTCAAGGGCAATATTGCCATCAAACCCGACCGCCTTGATCGCGCCGACCAAAGGCAAAAGATCATACCCCACATGAACTGGAGGCAAGTCTGCATCCATCGCTTCGAGCTCGGCAGCCAATGCATCCAATCCGGTCAATCCACCCGCCTTTTTAGGCGATCCTGCCTCATCATCTGCCCCATCGCCCACAGGCTCGGGGTCTTCAAACCCCAAGGTTGATGCATTGACCACCGTGGCGTACGGGGTCAGTCGGCGAAGATAAGCCACTGGATCACCAGACTCCATCGCCTGCGAAAAATCTGGATTTGTCCCGATCCGGAACCCACCGATCCCCTTCACCATGTCCGAAACACGGTCTGGATCGCTCGTCAACCCCGCCATCGGGGAGATCAGCACATTGATGTCAATTTTGTCCGCGACATCGAGGATCTGCCTCATCCGGAAGACTGCAAGGTCAAATGCCTGCTCAGAATCCTTGGATTTGATCGACAACGACACCGCATTGCATCCCAGCAAACTCGCTGCCTTGATGACCCGGGTCATCCGTTCAACGCCTTGGTCTCCAACCGCTTCTTTGGAATCCGCCAAGAGCAAAGGCGTGGGTTCACTGAGCAGCAAGCAAGTACACCCGCACTTATCTCCATTGTCTCGAATGCGCTCGAGATCGGATTGCCCCATCCCTTTGAGCAAATCGGTCGAAAGATTGAGTGCCCGAAGCCCGAGGTGCTCATGAGTGTACTTCGGTAAATCTACCACCGCCAACGCTCGCTTACCCTTGCGTTTGAGCACATCACGGATCGAGTTGACATTGAGCGAAAACATCATGGATGGGTCAGTGTAGGGCGAAGAAACCCCCATGGGCAACGAAAAGGGCAAAGAGAAGATTGCTGGAGACCATGAATAAAAAAGGCACCCCGATGGATGCCTGTGTGGATCAACGGATTTGAGACAACCAACTTTGATTTATCGACGGATTCGTCGATAAGCACCCATGCCTCCGAGCAGCGCAAGTCCTGCAAAGGCTCCTGGGGGCAACGGGACCACTGCCATTTCAAAGCTGATGTTATCAACAACCTCGATGAGCCCGAGTTCGCTGCCATCACTCAAGGCGTAGTAGAACTCGATTTGGTCGAAATTCCCTGCAATTGCGATGGATTGATTCATCACATCATCGTTATTGGCTGCGATCGACACCAGTGCCGTCTCAACACCCCCGAGGAGTCCGCGGAGAAAGGCAAAGATCGGGACGCCGGTAAACCCAAAGTCGTCGTTACCAAACTCCAACGACAAGCTCGACACATTGTCCGAAAAAGTCATGAGCAATCGGCTTGGATCATCGCCAAAGACGGCCAGCGAGTTTCCATCACCCTCGAGATAGGTCGCCAATGCGAGATCGGCCCCGAATGTATCGCTGAAGGAAACATTGGTCGAGTCCGACGACACGAATCCATTGGCAACAGTACCTGCTCCATCATTCTCAAAGTCAATAAAGTCTGCATTGGCAAAGCCTGCTGTCAACGAGAGTACAGCAACAACTGATTTCTTCATGCTCTCTTCCTTTTTCTCACTTGAATACATCTTGTCATAAATGCCTGGCTCAACAACATCCACGCGGATGACAAACTGATATGGATTCTGTGTTCCACATCATGCTTATGGCCCACAAGTGTAACCCACCTTTCTCTTCTCCGAAAGCTCAGGGATCAACAATTGATTTGATCTTTGTCATTATCAGGCAAGCCAAGAGAATCAACCCTAAAACACGCACCTGGGCATCCTGAATGCCGCTTTGGCTTACTCATCAACCTACTCATCAACTTTTGTGTGCAGATTCCCTTGGAACGACTCGAGATGTCCCCCCATCGACATCATCTCCTCGATCACCGATTGGAACTGCCCATCGACTGCAGGCGGTGGCGTGCCCATGTGCCTCTGATAGAGCTCATCGTTGAATCCGAGGAATATCCGCATCGCGTATTCGTACACCGCGCCATGATCGTCTCGCGAGAGATCAAGCCGAAGCTCGTTGATGATCTTGGTGCCCAAATGAATCCACTCGGTAAAAGTTTCGTTTGATATGTTCTCTTGAATCCAAAGCCCCATGGCATTGCGAAATGGAGCATGAGCAAGTTTCGTACCCATCTCACCGCTCTTGGTGCACTTGAAATCGCCGGCGGGCTTGGCCGATGCTTGGGACTTGGTATCTTCAACACTTGGCAGCTCGGCATTGATTGATTCCAACAACTCGGCGATGGCCTTTTTGGGGAGCATGTCACCTCGGGTTGCTGCTTCGATGTAGCCTTTGGTCAGGATTACCTTGGCCAAATCCACCTTGCCCGCTTTGATGTACGCATCGCCTGCAAGTTGATACGCCTTGGTCATCGCCTCGTTGATCTTGGCGCACTGCTCAAATGTGTCTGCGGCCTCGTCGTATCGATCCGATGCAAGGAAGGCGTTGCCCAGCGAGAAATATGCCATGTCATTGTTGGGATCATCAGCGATGAGCCTCTGGAACTGTTCAATTCGTTTTTCGGGGTCCATATGGGCATCCTTGTGAGGGGAGGGGTTGGAAATCTGGAAAAAGGTACAGGATCATACGCCGACCATCGCCCGCTCTCCCCACCTACAATCCCCCATGATCCCGTCGCCTCGGCTCACAACCAACCTCGCTGGCATTGAGCTCGCCACCCCCGTTGTGCTCGCTGCGGGGACGGCCGGGGTGCTCGATGAGATGAGTGATGTGCTCAGACTCGATCGGATCGGGGCGATCGTCACCAAATCCATCACCAGAGCACCACGCCAAGGCAATGCCTTCCCACGAATCACCTTCACCCAGGCCGGGATGCTCAACGCGATCGGATTGGCCAATCCGGGCTTGGATGCCTTCGTCGCCGACATCGCCCCGAGAATCGCCCGTGTGCCGGCTGCGATCATCGGATCGATCGCAGGCGATTCCGTTGAAGACTACCTCGCCATCGCCCAAGCAATGGACGCGATCGAGGGCTTGGGCATCATTGAGCTCAATGTCTCGTGCCCTAATGTCCATTCAGGATTGGAGTTCGGAGCTGACCCGGATGCGCTGGGCGAGCTCGTATCGGCGGTGTCGGGCTCGCTCAACGACACCAAGGTATTCGTCAAACTCTCGCCGATCACCATCGGCACACCGTACACGATCGTCGATCTCGCCCAAACAGCCATCGACGCGGGCGCCCAAGGGCTCACCCTCACCAACACCGTCCCGGCGATGGGCATTGATGTCCACACCCAAAAACCCATCCTCTCCAACACCATCGGCGGCCTCTCAGGTCCGGCGATTCACCCAATCGTGGTGCGATTGGTGCATCTGGTGTATGCGCAGGTGGCAAAGGATACGGGAGTCCCGATCATGGCTGCTGGTGGTGTGACGCGCTGGCAAGACGCTGCCGAGTTCATCCTTGCAGGCGCGAGCGCTGTACAGATCGGCGCGGGCTCCTTCGCCAACCCTCGCACTGCTGTCAAAGTCACCAAAGGTTTAGAAAAATGGGTCGCCCGGATGGGCAAACCCAATGTCTCGGAACTCATTGGCACTGTGATTGTATGAACACAACACGATGATGCATCAGATGCAACGAATCTTGATGGCTTTACTCCTCGGGTTGATTGCCAGCTGGGCCATCCCCAACTTGCTCCTCGAAATCCCTCGCCGAGTTGGGACGAGCCCACCGATAAGGCTCCAGACCATTGTTGACAATGAGATCAATGCCAATCGGGGATTTGTCAATGTCTTTGATTACCGGTGGCTGGGAATCGCCGAAGAGCAGTTCACCGCCACACGCCGATTCAGCACCAAAAATCAACGCAAGACGATGGAACTCTGGTGGGCGTGGGAGGTGTTTCCTAAGCCGAGGCAGACGCTGGATCAGGCGTGGATCCAAGTACGCTTGGGGTTTGATCCCACCGAGTTTGCTGTTGAAGAATCACAATATTCAATCATCAAGGTCGGATTCCCTGCATTGAGTTTTCGAGGGGTGGTGGCGATCAATGCCAAAGCCCCACTGGCAAACAGCACACTTGATTCGCAAGCAGCGGGTTTTTTTGTCCCGCCGATCAATCAGCCGATGACGCTCAATAAGTTCGCCGGGACTCAATCCATGCCCGCAACAACCCACATCTACGCCCCGCACGATCCGATCTGGTCTGGGCTGATCTTCAACACGGTGTTCTATGCGTTGATCTTCTGGGTACTGCTCTCGATCAAACGCGCCTACCGCCACGCCAGGCGAATGCGCCAAGGGCGATGCCCGATGTGCTCTTACGAACTTGAGTTCGTGTTTGTCGATGGGTGTTCGGAGTGTGGATGGCGGAAAGATCGAGTCTCTACGAAATCATCTTGACCGATGCCACCGCCAAGATCAAAGCGATGATGAGTTTCAAATGAGGCAACCTGAGTTTGTGCGCCAACATTGCACCCAGATACGCGCCCACCAACGCGCCTGCCCCCATCGGCAGTGCGAAATACAACGCATCGACCACGCTGAGCCCGAGTCCGGGAAGGGTATAGAACTTCATCGATGCGCCAATGATTGAGCTGATCCACATCGCGCCGGCGCTGCCTGCGATGGCGTGGCGGAGGGGAAGTTTGGTCAATGAGAGTAGAGGTACCAGAAGGATGCCCCCTCCGATGCCAAGATAGCCTGAGATTGTCCCAACAATCAGACCCACCATCACCATCTTCCACCCTGTGGGCGATGTGTTGGATTCGGGATAATCTGGTATTTTCTTGATGGTCGTGATGACATTATAAATGCAATAGAGCCAGATGAACCCGGCAAAGGCGTAGAGCGACCAGCTGCCTTTGGACTCACTCGAAAGGAACACACCCAGAATCATCCCCCCAGCCATCGACGGGATCAGGGCCATCAAGACATCTCGGCGAGCAGCACCTTTTTTCTGGTGCAACACACTCGATGAGAGGGCCACAACGACATTAACCACCATTGCTGCAGCCATATAAATGTGCTGCTCGGTCTTTTCCTCGTCGCTGTATCCCCAGAACATCGCCAGCGCGGGGATCATGATGATCGAACCCCCAAGCCCGGCAAGCCCGCCGACCCCCCCGGCAACCAACCCAACCAAAGCCCGTAAAAGGATTTCGATCATGCTCACAGTCGGCTCCTAGGGAGAAATGGGGATATCCGGATGCTGACCGATTCGGCCGATCCGCCTTTACCGGTTATGACGGGTCAACGATAGACCGATAGGCAATCAAGAACACGGAATCCCAACACACGCGTGAATATTGGGCTACACTTTGCTTCCAGAGGCCAGGATGGCCACTGCGAGCCAAGTGTGGAAATGGACAACACTTCCACACGGTTTGCTTCGGACGGAACCGTGAGTCAGGCAATGCCTAACTTCCCCAATCGAAGACACGAACGAGGCTCAGACTGTGAACACACAACCAAAGAACACGAATCGCACACGCGCCCATCGAAGCAGAACTGGCCGAGTTGTCAGCGCTGAAATGACACTCTGGCTCTGCGCACTCACCATCGCGATCACCTCGGCCATCTGGACCAAAGAACGAGGCGCCCTGCCCGCACTGGCCGGGATTGGCGCCGTTGAGTCGGCCAACCCCAATGCCACAGACTTTGGTGGCACAGATGTCCTCCCTGTATTCCCTGAGATATTTGCTTTCGAGTCATCATCAACACTGGAAGAAAAGACCACAGGCAGAACACCTGTATCACCAGTCAAAGACTCTGAAGCCCTCGATGCCTCCATCCGCTGGTTCGATGGCAAAATGGTCCGCCCATCACGCGTCATCTACATGACTGTCACCGGATACTCACCCGACGAACGATCCTGCGGCAAATTCGCAGACAACAAAACGGCAACCATGTATTCTGTCTGGACCAACGGCATGGATCTGGTTGCTGCCGACCCTACCGTCTTGCCTTATTGGTCGATGGTTTCGATCCCTGGATATGCCGATGGTGATATCGTCCCCGTGCTCGACTGCGGTGGAGCGATCAAAGGCAACCGGCTCGATTTGCTTTATCCAACCCATGAACTCGCCCGCATCTGGGGCGTGCGGCAGATGCCTGTGACGGTCTGGGAGTTTGTGGAAGAAGAATCATAAACAGGCAAGAGGCAACCGACGCCTTCTTTGCGTGTACCCTTACTTGAGCGCACCTTGGCGTTGTATCGGCTTACTTCCCGCTGAGCAACGCCCGGATCGAGCTTTGGTTGAGTTTCATGGCACTCGGAGCTGCAGCGGCCAGTGCCAGTCCGATCACGCTCGTCCACGCAACCAGAATAGGCCCGATCGGCAACGCTATTTCTAAGTCGATGCCGATGATTTGACGATTGGTTTCTTGCCCGCCCCAAGCTGCCTGAATGCCCAATGCTGTCCCCAAAACGCATGCGGTAATCGCGATGATCAGTGCTTGGCTACAGACAAGCCTGACGAGTTGTCCGCGCGATGCCCCCACTGCCCGAAGCACACCAAGTTCGTATCTTCTCGCGTTGACCTCGGCGACGATCAGGTTCGCGACGCCGAAGCTCGCCACGAGCATCGCGCCGATCCCCACCGTTGAGAAAAGCACAAGGGTCGAAGCAAATACTGCTTCGATCTGTTTGCGAATCATCCGTCCCGACCCGACATTGAGCACCCCCGCACCCAACAGCGCCCGGCGTATCTCCATGACGGCTTGTTCGTCGTCGATATCTTCGCTGAGCTCGACTTGTATGAGCTGGGCAGTGCGCATACCGAAGTGTTCAATCATGTCGTTGCGTGAACCAAAGACCGATCCGATCGCCTGGTTGACAAAGTTATCGCCCAGATCGAAGTATTGCGAAACAAGTTCGAGCCCTGGCGAAGTGACAACGCCGACGATTTCGAATGAATGAACCTCGTCGCGTACATCTTGACACTCGAACACATCGCCCACGCCCAATCCACGCGCAACGAGGAACTCCCGAGCGACGATGACACTGCCACCGGCTTTGAGCTTAGCCTTGGCGATTTCTGGATCGCCTTGGACAAACTCGAGCGTGGCCATGTCAAAGAACGAGTCTGGCTCGAACCCGATGAAGTTGGTTTTGTATTGCGAGAGTCCTTTGACACCAAAGGCTTCGGTCTTGACGGGGAACATCGCGATTGCGCTTGTTTTTTCGACAAATGGGAGCTCATCGAGGATGCCCTGGGCCTCTTCGGAGAGTGGAAGTCCATAGACAAAGGCGTCGGGGAACTCGATCTTACCGAGCCAATCGCGCAAGGCTGCCGAACCATTTGTCCAGATGCCGATCATCAATGCCAACCCGGTCATCAATGCACCAGCGGTGAATCCGTGGCGATAGGGCGTCGCTTGCACGGTGCGTCCGAGCAATGCGCCGGGGAGCCTCATCACCAGCGAGATCGGACGCGAACACATCTTGGCGACGAGGATCACGATCGGCACGGAGATCAAGAAGTAGCCTAGGAACATCATCGGCAATCCGAGTGAGGCGTAGATCCAGAAGAAGATCGAAGTGTCGGCGAAGAACAGCACGATCGAAATCATGCTCAGCACGCCGATTGATCCCAGTATACCGACAAGCACGATCCCTTTGGCTTTGTGAGGCGTTGCTTGGGCGGTCATCGCGCGCAATGGCGACATCGAAGCGGCCCGCCATGCGGGCCACATCGCACCAACAAGCCCGGCAAGCAGGGCACCGACAATCGTGATCGCCAGGTTCACCCCCGGCACGACAAGCCCTTGGGTCATCTGCCCCTCGAATACGGCTGCGAGTATCCACGCCAAACCGATCCCCACAGGTACCCCGACGAGTGCGCCCAGCCCGGCAAGGATGCACCCACCCCAGAGCTGGGCCATCGCCAGTTGTCTCCGACGCGCCCCCACTGCTCGAAGCACCGCCAGCGTGCGCTGTTGCTCGGCAACGCCAGTGGTGAGTCCCGTCATGATGATAAAGGCGGCCGAGATCAGCGAAATCACAGAGATCAACACAAATCCGAGTTGGGTTGCTGCCAGGTTTGCTTCGACGCCTGAAGTCACCCGTCCGGTGGTTTGGAGGATCACCTCGGGAAACAGTTCGTCTTCGTGCAAAGCGACAAACGCTTCGGGATCAACCCCATCGGCGAGCCCAATCTCAATATCGGTGAGTTGATTCTTCTTGCGGCTGAGTTGCTCGAGGGTTTCGATGGTGGTGAAGGCGATGGGCTTGCCTCCCAGTGGAGCCGGGGCCGCAATCCCGACGACGGTAAGCATCCGTGCGCGTCCAAATAAGCGAGGCACGGTCAGGACCGATCCGATCCGTACGCCCACACCTTCGTTGAGTCGGGTTGCATCTTGTTGTGTTTCGACGCGCTGCCCAATGATCGGCCAAGGCTTGTCAAGATATGCGCCGGGGTCGGCGAGCAAGTCAAGTTTGATCCCTTGCTTGATACTTTGCTTGGTCCTTTGGACAAAGGACCAGCTAAGCCTTTGGGCGACGCGCAGGTCGATCACAATTTCGTCAAGCTTCTGGGGGTATCGACCGTCGATGAGTGTGATCGGGCGATGGACAAACTCGCGTTCTGGATCAACGCCATTGACAAAGGCATTGGTTGCATAGCGGACCGGAACGGTTTTATAGACACCCTCGAACTCTTCCAATGTATCGAGTTTGATAACCAGCGAAAGTGTCATCTGGCGTCTGGGCAAGACCGACTCGACCCCTTCCCATGCTTCGATGCGTTCAACAATCGAATCATCAAGCGTAGTGCCCGATGATGGTCGAAGCCGAACCTCGGCTGTACCGATCTGGGTGTCAATCTGGGCGCGAAAGGCAGCATTGAGCGAGGCCATCGCGCAGGCGATCGAAATCACCAAAACCACCGAGAGCGCCACAGCCCCGGCAAGCAGGTAGAGTCTACTGAGCCGAGCTAAGCAGATGCTGCGTGCGAGTTGCAATGGTGCCCGCATCAAGTCCTCCCTCCGCTTTGGCATCGAGCGTGCCTTGGATTTGCCCGTCGCCCATGACGAATATCTGCTGGCAATAACTCGCAGCTTGGGGTTCGTGCGTCACCATGATGATCGTGACGCCCTGCTCGTTGGCAATCTCGCGGAGCATCGACCAGACCATCGCTGAAGCATCAGTATCGAGATTCCCGGTGGGTTCGTCGGCGAAGATAACGGCAGGTTTGTAGAGCAGCGCCCGCGCGATCGCTACGCGTTGCTGCTCGCCACCCGAGAGGGCTTCGGGTCGATGAGCCCTTCGATCGCTCAGATCGAGCCGATCAAGTAGTTCGTGGGAACGATTGATAAGGGCTTTGGATTGGTCGCCTGCGAGAAGTCCGGGGAGTTGGACATTTTCGATGGCGGTCATCGTGGGGATCAGATTGAAAGCCTGGAAGATGACCCCGATCTCTGTACGCCGAAACATCGTCGCCTGGGTTTCGCTCATCGAATGAATGCGATGCCCTGAAACGATCACCTCACCCGAATCCGGGCGATCCATGGCTGAGAGCATGTGCAGCAGCGTGGATTTGCCTGACCCTGATGGCCCCATGATGGCATAGAATCCCGGATCTTCGATACGCAGATCAACGCCTCGCAGTGCCTGCACCGAGCGTTTGCCGATGGCGAAGGACTTGTGGACATCGATGCAATTGATCATGGGAGTCTCATTGGGAATCAGACGATCTCTGATTCACCACTTTTAACCATCTCTCCAACGCTACAACGACGCGTCGTAGGCGGTTGCATCCATACAGTCGCCCAGTGTACCCTGGTCTTCGATCTGGATTTTGACAAGCCAGCCGTCGCCATAGGGGTCTGCGTTGACCATTTCGGGGTTCTCGGTGAGGGCGTCATTGACTTCGATGATTTCTCCTCCAACCGCGGAATAGATGTCCGAGGTGGTTTTGACGGATTCGACCTCGCCAACGGATTCACCTGCATCAATGATGGTGCCTACAGGCTGCATCTCGACAAAGGTGACATCGGTCAGTTGATCAACCGCAAAGCTGGTAAGCCCGATGGTCACGACCTCGCCGTCCACTTTGTGCCATTCATGAGATTCGGCGTATACGCGATCAGATGGGGTATTCATGGTGAATGCTCCTGAAATGGGCCTTGGGACTCGTTCGTTTGGAGGCTGCATGGTAGGCAGGCAGATTTGAAGCGAGAAACCCAATTTCCCGAGACTTTTCCCCCCTCGAGGAGGTGCATCGCCGGACTTGATCTGATATCATCTGTCCAACCCACCCGCTGGAGGATTCGGCGGGATTCTGTCTGTGTGTCAGACCAGTCGTTCGCAAGGAACAGCCGACACGGAGGTTGCGCTGATCATGTCCCAAACTACCTTATCCCAATCTCTCCCTCAAACCACACCAGAAGGTGATGACACCGGCCCGACACCTGTGCCACCATCTCGTGAACAATCACACAATAAGGCAGCCGGGCTTAAACTCGCTTCGTTGAGTATGGCTGGGTTCAAAAGTTTTGCCGACAAAACCACCTTCACCTTTGATGATCCCATCACCGGGATCGTTGGCCCAAACGGGTGCGGCAAGTCCAATGTCGTCGATGCGATCAAATGGGTGCTCGGCGAACGATCGTCCAAGTCCTTGCGCGGCAAGGAGATGATTGATGTTATCTTTGCCGGCTCGGCCGGGCGCAAACCTTCGGGAATGGCCAGTGTCACCCTGACATTCGAGAATCCAAAGCAGACTGATCCCCCAGTGGCTCAGCTCACCGAGCCGGGTGACTTGGCCGAAACATCCGAAAAAGAATCTGGCTCGGCAAGCCGGGCCACCGCCGTAGAACATCACCCTGCCCACGATGCTCATATCTCCGACGACGACGCCGACCGGGCTGCGGAAGAGGGCGAATCCCAAGCGGCCGCCATTATCACCCAGCGATCACGCATCGGTCGCCCGTTGCCGATCGACAACGATGTGGTCGCAGTTGAACGCAGGCTCTACCGCGATGGCAAATCCAAGTACATCATCAATGGGCGCACCGCGCGATTGAAAGACATCCGTGATCTGTTCCTCGATACGGGGATCGGAGCCGATGCGTATTCGATCATCGAGCAAGGCAAGGTCGACCGGATGTTGCTCGCTTCGCCAATGGAACGGCGGGTGATCTTTGAAGAGGCTGCCGGGATTGCGAAATATCGGCAGCGCCGGGTCGAAGCGACCCGCAAACTCGAAAAGACCGAGACAAACCTGATCCGTACCCGTGAGCAGCTCGATTCCACCGAGCGCCGATTGCGATTGGTCAAAGGCCAGGCGAGCAAAGCCCGTCGGTTCCAGGAACTCGATGATGAATACCGTTCCCTTCGCATGGCCTTGGCCTTTGAGTTGTACGACGACATTCGGCGTCGGCTCGAAGGGTTGACCTCACAAATCGCATCTCTCGAAGACGAAAAGAGGCACATCGAAAAAACTCTACGGTCGGTCGAGGATGCGTCAAACCAAGCCAACGAAGAACACCTCAGACGCACCCGTGCCCTGCAAGAAATTGAAAGCCAACTCACCAAAGCTCGACATCAGGCCGAAACAGCCCAACAGCGTGGCGAAATGACAATCAAAGCTATTGAAGAGGCTGCCCGATCCGTCGAAGTCGAGACCACTCGGTTGGCGGAATCAAATGAAAAACTCATTGCGCTGGATTCATTGTTGAATACTCACAAGCAAGCCGTCGAAACGCTTGAGCGTCAGCTTGAAGCCGCAGAGAAATCTTTGTCCCAAGTCAACGAGATCAAGCTCGAATCATCACGCACCTCAGCAACACATCGTCAGATTCTCGACGAATCCCGCGCCACCTGCGCTTCGATCGAACGCGAACACGCGACACTCCTTGCCCGCATTCAATCTGATGACCGCCGGATTGAAGCAATCCAAGAACAAAGCAGCAAAATTGCTCATCGTCAAAGCGAGTTACAGATCCAACGCAACAGCGCCTCGTCAAACATAGCCAAGGTTCGCGAGCGTATCACTTCGCTCACCGTCCGTATTGAATCACTCGAAGCCGAACTCGCCCAGATCACCACCCATGAAAAGCAAGTCGGCAGCACTCGCTCTCAACTTGCTGAACTTGTTGATCAGCTCGATGAACAGCGGGTTCGCCTTGAAACCCGCCATACAACACTCGATGAGATGGTCAAATCCCGCGTAGGGCTTGATGATGCCGTGCGTGATGTACTCGATCGCAAAGACAACGATCAAGGATTCTCTGGCATCATCGGCCCCTTGGCTGAACTGATCGAAGTCTCTGCTGAGCATGCCTCACAAATCGAATCGGCCCTCGAAGATGCACTCCAATCGGTTGTCGTCAAATCCATCTCTGCAATGCCCGGCGCTCAAGAACTCTCTACCCTCCCCGGGCGTGTCACTTTCCTTCCTCTGACTGGGCTCGACGGGACCGCGGTGCCGTCTGATTTGGCGATTCATCAGATTGCTGCTGTCGCAGGCACACGCATCACCCGATTGCGCACACTTGTACGATCGCGTACCAATGATCCGCGTATCGAAGCATTACTCGATCAAGTGCTCTCGACCACACTTTTGGTATCTGATCTCGACACAGCAATGCTCTTGGCTGCCGGTCCATTGCGGGGCATTCAAGCACGCTTTGTCACCGCCGCAGGTACAGTCATCGAGCCCGATGGGCGCATATGTGCGGGACCACCCAATGATTCTCAAGCTGCAGGATTACTCGCTCGGCGGGCCGAGCTTGACGAGCTCTCTCAATCACTTCAAATCCATCTCGCCGAGTTCACCATCAAGCGCAACGAACTCGCCTCAGTCGATGCCGACGCATCGCATTTGGCCGAGCAACGCTCAACTCTGCACTCTTCCGTCGGCTTAACCAAGCAAGAACTTGTCAAAGAACAACACGCCCTTGATCGGCACCAATCTGATCTTGATCGGCTTACTCGTGAAATTCAACGCACCAACGATGAACAATCCTCGATTCAATCCCGACTCGATGAAATCATCAACGAGCGCACCAGCCTCATCCAGCGAGCAACCAAAATTGAAGCCCTGCTCGCCGAGCAACAAACCCGTGCCAACGAAGCAAAGCAAAAACTCCTCCACATCGAACGAATACTCGAAGAGGCCAACGAAAAAGTTTCAACCGCCCGCGTCGAGGCATCTACGATCCATGAGCAATTGCGGTCCGAGCAGCGTCAGCTCGCTGGAACCCAGAATCTCCGCGATGAAACCGAGCGCCAAAGCGCATTGGCCCAGCGCCACATCGAGCGTGCCACCGCCATCCTCGACGAACACCAACGCGTCGCCCGTGAATCGCTCGATCAAGAGATGAAGGCCAACGCCCAAATTGCACAACTTGAACAGCAAGCAGCCGAGCATCTTATGCGCGTACGCGAATCCGACGCTCGTGTCCGTCAGATCGGAGAACAGCTCGCTCAAATTCGCGATACTGCCGAAGCCTTCCAACGCGACTTCCATGCCATTGAAATGGCCAAGCGCGAAACCGAAGTCAAACGCGAGCACATCGAAGAACGCACGCTCGAAGACTTAGGCATCAACCTCATCATCGACTATCCTGAATACCGCCACATGATGAGCGACCAGCGTGATGGCGTCACCATCGAGCGCGTCGAGATCGACCCCACCCAGGCCCGCGTCAATGTACTCAAATCCGAGATCAAAAAGCTTGGCAGTGTGAACCTCAGCGCGATCGAAGAGGAATCCAACCTCACCGAACGCAACGAGGACCTCATCGCCCAAGTCCGCGACATTGACGAAGCACGCATCAAACTCGCCACCTTGATCGAAAAACTCAATGTCGCTTCACGGACAAGTTTTGGCGAAGTCTTTGAACGCATCCAGCGAGAGTTTGGTGGACGCGATGGGATGTTCCGCCGACTCTTCGGCGGCGGACGCGCCGAGGTTCGATTGATGCCTCTGGTCAAAGATATCGACGGCCAAAAAATCGTCACCAACGAAATCGACCTGCTCGAATCCGGCATCGAGGTCATCGCCAAACCACCAGGAAAAGAGCCTCGCTCGATCAACCAACTCTCGGGCGGCGAAAAAACCATGACGGCCGTCGCGATGCTCTTGGCGATCTTCCGGTCCAAACCGAGTTGTTTCTGTGTACTTGACGAAGTTGATGCGGCGCTCGATGAAGCCAATGTTGGTCGGTTCTGTGCGACACTCGACATCTTCGCCCAGCAATCCCGGTTCATCGTCATCACGCACAACAAACGCACGATGCAGGCAACCGACAAACTCTTCGGCGTCACCATGCAAGAACGGGGTGTGTCCAAACGCGTCGAAGTCCGGTTTGACCAAATTGGCGAAGACGGGCATATTGATGCCAAAGCAGTCAAGAATGCCTCCCCTGAACAAATCAGTGAACCGAGCCTGACCGAGAAGTCCGCCGGTTCTGATTCTAAACCGTCGGGTGCACTGCGAGCAGCATTGGCGTCGATGCGTGACAAACACGAATCCGTTGCTACCGAATGAAGAACCGTTCGCATACAATCCGGCCAATGCCTCCCCAACCAAGCAAACCATTCGAAGTCATTGCCGACTTTGTGCCCGCAGGCGATCAACCCGAGGCCATCGAAACACTTGTTCATGCGATCAATCAAGGGCAACAATCTACCTGCCTACTCGGTGCAACCGGAACGGGCAAAACTTTCACCATGGCCAATGTCATCGCCAGAACCAACAAACCCACACTGATCATTTCACACAACAAAACACTCGCAGCCCAACTCTTTGAGGAACTCAAAGCATTCTTCCCCAACAACTCCGTCAACTATTTCGTCTCCTACTACGACTACTACCAGCCCGAAGCCTACATCCCCGGACGCGACATTTACATCGAAAAAGATTCTGCCCGTAACGATGACCTCGACCAGCTCCGGCTCGCAGCCACCTCCAACCTACTCCAACGCCGAGACTGCATCGTCGTCGCCTCCGTCTCGTGCATCTTCGGGCTCGGTTCACCAAGCGCCTACTCCAACCAGATCTATCCCCTCATCGTTGGCTCGACCCTCCCAAGACGAGAGCTCTTCCTCGCACTCAATGCGATGCAGTACGAACGATCCGAAATCGAGTTCAAACGCGGGCAATACCGATCTCGAGGCGACGCGATCGAAATCTGGCCCGCCTACGAAAAGTTCGCCCTGCGCATCGAACTCTTCGGCGACGAAATCGACCGCATCGAACTCATCAATCCAACCTCCGGGGAATTACTCGCCCAAGAAACCCAATACTTCCTCTTCCCCGCCGTCCACTATGTCATGCCTGAGGAGCGACTCAGCGAGATCATCAATGCCATCCGCACTGAAATGAACAAACGGGTGATGGAGCTCCGCCACGAGGGCAAACTCCTCGAAGCCCAACGGCTGCTCGCGCGGACGAAGTACGACCTCGAGATGATCGAGGAGATCGGATATTGTTCTGGGGTGGAGAACTACTCCCGCTATATGGACGGCCGTCAACCCGGCGAACGGCCCTTTACGCTGATGGACTACTTTGATTACGCGCCGGGTGCAACGAGCCTCGACCGCGAAGGAGCGGTCCCCGCAGGTTCAACCGCTCCCTCGCGGTCGCGACTCGTTGATTCACGCGATCACGACGAAGACGCCCAGCGATTCGGCATCTCACGCACCAACCTTAAGGACTGGCTTCTCATCATTGACGAATCGCATGTGACCCTCCCGCAAATCCGCGCCATGTTCAACGGCGACAAGGCCCGCAAAGATGTCCTCGTCGAGCATGGGTTCCGGCTGCCGAGTTGTTTGGATAACCGTCCGTTGCGGTTTGAGGAGTTTGAGACGATTGTGCCTCAGGTGATGTATGTGAGCGCAACGCCAGGTCCCTACGAACTTGAAAAAACCGGAGGCGAGGTTATCGAACAAGTCATCCGCCCCACCGGCTTGCTCGACCCGATCGTCGAAGTCCGCCCGGCTTCAGGGCAAGTACCTGATCTGCTCGAACAATGTCGATCGCGCGTCGAATTGGGCGATCGTGTCCTCGTGACAGCATTGACCAAACGACTCTGCGAAGACTTGACAACTTATCTCTCGGATCAAGGCTTGCGCGTGCGGTATTTGCATTCGGATATCGAAACGCTTGATCGGCTTGAGATTCTGACCGGATTGCGATCGGGCGAATTTGATATTCTCGTCGGGGTAAATCTCTTGCGTGAAGGACTCGACTTGCCTGAAGTTTCGCTGGTAATGATCCTGGATGCAGACAAGGAGGGGTTCTTGCGCAGCGCAACGAGCCTGATCCAGCAAATGGGCAGAGCAGCTCGCAATGTTGATGCGAAGGTGATCCTATATGCGGACAAAATCACCAACGCCATGAGCACAGCAATGGACGAAACCCAACGCCGACGCGCTAAACAACTTGAATACAACGAACAGCACGGCATCACACCCACCACGATCAAAAAAGAAATCCGAACCGGTATCACCTCCGCCCTCGAAGCTCGCAAGGCAGCCAAACTAGCCAGCGACGACACCAATGATCCGAACCTCGATGTACGCGATCTGCTCAAGATCCTCGAAGCCGACATGATCGAGGCCGCCCAGAACATGGAGTTCGAAGCTGCTGCCCTGCTCCGCGATCAGATGACCCATGTCAAGGAGCTCATCATCGCCCAAGGCCAGGTTGATGACGATTATCCGATCCTCATCCGCCGATCAGAGCTCGCCAAGGCCATCAAACCCAAACGCAGGCGGGCAGGCTCAGCGGGCACCCGCAAAGGCCGGATCAAGAAGAAACGCTAACCAATTCTTGACCCTACAATCACCCATGCAAAGCCAGCCTCCCAACACCGACACGGGGTTTTCGACACCCGCACAGTTCCGGTCCAAACTCGGCTCGTACCTCTCAGGTGTCGTCATCGGATTCACGCTTCTGGGCATGATCTACTTCATGAAATATCGGATGACTCAAAGGCAACAGCCGCCTGCTGCCCAAGTTCCCGCACCAACCCAACCGGAATCTCAGCCTTGAGCCCACAGGTGAACAAGAAGAAGATCACCAAAAAGACAAAACGGAAGGTGACCAAAAAGATGACCCAAAAGGTTGCTTCCAAAACGGTTGCATCCACGCCCATCGACCAGACCAAATGCATCCGCATCCGCGGTGCCAAAGAACACAACCTCAAGTCACTCGATATCGACATCCCCCGTGATCGACTGATCATCATCACCGGACTCAGCGGCTCAGGTAAATCCTCCCTCGCCTTCGACACCATCTTCGCTGAAGGCCAGCGCAAATACATGGAGTCACTCAGCGCCTACGCGCGTCAGTTCCTCGACCAACTCAAAAAACCAGACATTGAAGAAATCGAAGGCATCCCCCCCACCATCGCCATTGAACAACGCTCAGCTTCGCACAATCCCCGCTCAACCGTCGCCACCACCACCGAAATCTACGATTACCTCCGTCTCCTCTTCGCCCGATGCGGTACGCCTCGCTCATGGGCACCAACCAAGAAAAAGAAAAACGGCACCGTCACCGCCCGCTCAGGACGACCCATCGAATCATCAAGCGCCACCCAGATCGTCGATCATGTGATGGCCTTCGGCGAAGGCACCAAACTCATGGTCCTCGCCCCCGTTGTTCGTGCGAAAAAAGGATTCCACAAGGACACCCTTCAAGACTTCACCAAGCAAGGATGGAATCGCGCTCGCATCAATGACACCATCACCGACCTCCGAGAAGCCCTCAAAGAAGATACCGAAAACCCCCTCAATCTCCACCGCCATAAAAAACACTCGATCGAAGCGATCGTTGATCGCATCGTCATCAAAGATGACGCCCGCCAACGCCTCGTCGAATCCATCGAATCCGCGTTACGATTGGCCGATGGATCGGTCATCATCGCAATCAACGACCCCAACGACAAAGACATCTGGACCGACCACGCCTTTTCCGAACACTTCGCCGACCCGGACAACCCAGAGATTTCACTAAGTGAACTTTCCCCTCGCCTGTTCTCCTTCAACTCTCCCTTCGGCGCCTGCCCAGAGTGCCACGGGCTCGGCGTCATCCTCGAATTCTCAGAAGAACTCGTCGTCCCCAACAAAGAGGTCGCCATCCTTAACAACGCCATCCGCCCTTGGAAAAAAAATGGCCCCGGCGGCATGATCTACCCGCGCATGCTCCGCAAGTTTTGTAGGGCCTTCGAGATTCCACAATCGATGCACCTTAGCGCCATGAGTGATAATCTCTACAACCTCCTCATGCACGGAACCGACTACGCCAACGATCATCTTACCGGCAAGAAAAAATACCGAAAACAATGGGAAGGCGTCTATCCCATGCTTCACAACTGGTTCCACAAAACCGAATCTTCATGGGTCAAAGATCACCTCCATCAATACCAACAAGAAATCACCTGTCCAAACTGCTGCGGCGACCGACTCAAAACCGCTGCCCTCCATGTGACGATCGAATCATCGCACAAAGCCGACATGACCAAGGCTGGTTCACAAACCGTCATCGGCCGACCAAAGAACGATGGATCGATCCTCAACATTGCCGAACTCGCTCGTCTCAACATCACTGATGCGACCAATTTCATTGAAGGACTCATCCTCTCGAAAGAGCATGCTTATATTGCCCAAGCCATCCTCCGCGAGATCATCAATCGCCTCAAGTTCCTCGAATCCGTTGGACTTGAGTACCTCTCGCTCGATCGCCGCACCGCCACACTCTCAGGTGGCGAGGCCCAGCGCATTCGCCTAGCCACCCAAGTCGGCTCAGGACTCGTCGGCGCGTGCTATGTCCTCGACGAACCCACCATCGGACTCCACCAACGCGACAACGACCGCCTCATTCGTACACTCCGTCACCTAACCGATATCGGCAACACCGTGCTGGTCGTCGAGCATGACGAAGACACCATCCGCGCATCCGACCACATCATTGATATCGGTCCAGGACCGGGAGTCCACGGCGGCACCGTCGTCGCACAAGGTTCAATCGACGACATCGAAAACGCCAAGCATTCGCTCACTGGTGATTATCTTGCCGGGCGCAAGAAAATCAAAGTCCCCAAGACTCGCCGAAAGCTCGATCTCAAAAAAGCAATGATCATCAAAGGCGCCAGACACAACAACCTCAAAAACATTGATGTCCCCTTCCCTATCGGAGGTATGATCGCTGTCACTGGCGTTTCAGGATCAGGCAAATCCACACTTGTTAACCAAATCCTCCTCCGCGCAGCCAAACAGCATATCATGGGAAGCAAAACCAAATCCGGCACACACTCACGCATCACCGGTCTCCAGCACATCGATCGCATCATCGAAGTCGATCAATCGCCCATCGGAAGAACTCCGCGCAGCAACCCCGCAACCTACACCGGCATCTTCGATGAAATTCGCAAGATCTTCGCCGCCACCAAGGAATCTAGAATCCGAGGGTACAAGCCCGGGCGATTCTCGTTCAATGTCGCCTCGAACAAAGGCGGCGGACGATGCGAAGCATGCGCCGGACAGGGTATGAAAAAAATCGAAATGCACTTCCTCCCCGATGTCTTCGTCGAGTGCGAGGTCTGCCACGCTAAGCGGTACAACCGCGAAACCCTCGAAGTGCGATACCGCGGCAAGAACATCGCCGATGTCCTCGCCATGACCGTCGAAGACGCCTGCGTGTTCTTCGAGAACCATCCCAAAATCCTCCGTTTCACCACCTGCCTTCGTGATGTCGGACTCGGCTACATCACCCTCGGGCAACCGTCAACTACTTTGAGTGGCGGCGAAGCCCAACGCGTCAAACTCGCCACCGAACTCGGCAAGGGCACCCGACACGATGGAACCCCATCATCCGAACACACCCTCTACATCCTCGACGAACCCACCACCGGCCTTCACTTCGAGGACATCAACAAACTCATCACCGTGCTCAATCGCTTGGCCAACGCGGGCAACACGCTCATCATCATCGAGCATAATCTTGATGTCATCAAGTGCGCCGACTGGGTGATCGACCTCGGCCCTGAGGGCGGGGACAAGGGCGGTACACTCTTGGCAACGGGAACCCCCGAAGAGGTCGCCAAAGCCAAAGCCAGTTATACCGGACAATACCTCCAAGGCATCCTCTGATGATGCCTTGAGAGCAGGTCCGATCATTGAACAACCCAAACAATCCATACCCAAAATCTCAACCCCAGTGCGATCTGATGGCCAATTCATCGAGCGCTTTGCACATCACCGGAAGATCGCACCTCTTCTGCTCGGATGAAGTGCCACATGGGACCAAAACACCAGAAGTACGGGGTACCTCACATGCACATAAATTCTGCAACAAGGCAAACCATTCTGGCCATGGTGATGGCATCGGCAACAGGGCTGACCAATGCAGGCCTGATCGATGGACGCCAACTCATCGGAAAATGGGATTTCTCGAATGGAAACACCTTGGACATCACCGGAAAGAGCAACGGCGAAATCGTCGGCAAAGTCGAAATCGGAACATTTGGAGGACGCGAAGCCGCAGGATTCTTACGGGGAAAATCAAAAGATTACATCAAGTTCGAAGATCAGGATGCATATCAACTCGCTGATGGTGTCCTGGCGATCGACTTCATGCAAACCGGACGATGGAACACAAAAGAAGCACTCTTCTCCAAAGACGCTCGCGGATATGTCGATGGCGGACACCTCACCGTACATCTACTGCGAGGCCAAAGCAGTCATGAGGGCTCAATTCAGGTTCGGCTTCAGAGCAAAAACGGAAGTTTTTATGTCAACTCAGGGATGCTCAACCTTGGCCAGTGGTACCGCATGGAGTTCGGGTTTGGATCCAACGGCATGCAACTTGCCGTCGATGGCGTCGTGGTTGATACCAATAACTACACCGGTGGACTCATCGGCAACTTTGAAGACTTCTCGCTCGGAGCATCGCGATGGGCGTCGCGATCCGGAGAATGGAACCGCATGAAGTACGGCTACTCCGGGTACATCTCATCGGTCGGACTCTATGGCGCTACAATCCCGGCTCCGGGGGCACTGGCTTTGCTCCTCACTGGCGGGCTCGTCTGCACCCGTCGACATCGCTCAACACGCTAGATACACCAAACGCGCTCGACCCGAACCGACGGACACGATACCATCTCATCGATGCCCATTGACCGCCCCATCTTGTTCATCGGTGCAACCCGCTCGGGCAAGTCCATGCTCGCCGATATGCTCGGCGAGCTTGACGGATTCCACACCGCCTTCGAGCCCTTAGGATGCTGGAACTATGGCTTTCGCGATGCAGGCTCGGATGTTCGTACCCGCGAAGAGGCCAACGAGCAGGTCTGCCAGCATATCCGCTCACAGATCGAAAAAACCCTGAGCACAAACAATGCCTCACGCTATATCGATGATCTGCCCCACCACGCTCTTCGGATTGGGTTCTGCCATGCGGTGCTCCCCGATGCCCGGTTTGTGATGGTTGCCCGCGATGGAATCGAAACCATTCAGGACATGAAGTACGGATGGGAGCACAAGGATACGCTGGGCAAGGTGCTCGCCCGCCGGCTCGGAGGCGGGCATCACAAAACACTCAAACTCAAAAAACTCCCCGGGCAAGGAATCCGGTGGTTCAACAACGCGATCCGCAGGCGTCTGGGCGCTCGTCGGACGACTTGGGGACCGACGGCTCCGGGGCAGATTGAGTTCGCCAAAGACCACTCACTCATCGAAACCATCGCCTACCAATGGCAGTCATTTGTCACCCATGCCCTCGATGGATTGGAGCAAATCCCGCAAGAGCAAGTCCTGCATCTGCGGTATGAAGAGGTGCTCACCGATCCGGAGGAGCAGACTCGGCATTTGGCCGATTTTTGCGGGGTTGAGAACCCGCAGATTCTGACCGATCTCGCTCAACGGACGATCGATAAAGACCGAAAACCCTACAGCAAAGCGCTGTCCTCAGGCGAGCTTGAGTTGGTCGAGCCTATGATCTCGCCTGTCCAGTCGAGACTGGGATACACGCACTGAGACCACTTTTTACTTGTGGAGCATTCACTATCATGTCTGATCAATCAGAAATCGCCAAACCCATCGGATCACCCATGGGTGCCTTCAATCAAGCGATCGATGCACTTAAAGCTGCCAAAGCCAAGACTGTGCTCGACCTGCCTGCCGGCGAAGGATTCTTTGCCAATATGCTCCTCGACAATGGATTCGAGCCGACCTGCTGTGATGTATATCCCGATCAATTCCGTGGGCGAGACATAAAATGTCAATTTGTCGATCTCAACAAAACAATACCCTTCGAAGATCAGACCTTCGATGCCATCACCTGCCTCAATGGACTTGAACGAGTTTGGGCCCGAGGCGAAGCGATGCGTGAATTCTCGCGGGTCATCAAACCCGGAGGCATCATCGTCATCAGCTATCCCAACCAAGGCGATATGCGCAGACGGATGCTCAATCTCTTCACTGGATCAGTGACTTGGAATGTCGTCGGACCGCCTCATGTCTGTGACCCATCCATCGAACCACCCGAATCGAACTTCCGGTACGCAATGACCACCGCCAATGTGCTCACTGGACTCGAAAGCACGGGGTTTGATCTCATGTCACTCAAAGCGACCCATTACAACAAAAGCTCAATACTCATGGCACCCTTTGCCATCTTTCCAATCGCAGCAAGGCTCTTCGGTGGCGCCCCACAACAAAAACGGTACAAACTCAAAGAAAATGCTTCGATGGATGCACTCTTTGGTTCGTTCTTGGTCGCCGTCGCCCGTCGAAATGATACCCCAGTCGTCGTCCCCGATGGCGACCGAGGCGACACGAACCGCTAAACCAGTGCCGTTGGTGCATCACGATCGACTATGCCTGGTTGATGGTTGATTTGATCCGCTCATCGAACCCCTCGATCCTTCGACGAAGGATCGATACATCGCAGCGCGCAGGCATCTGGTCTTTGCGAAAATGCTCGGCTGCAAGTTTGGCCGCCGACTTGGCGATCAGGCTTGGAGAGATTGTTCCGCCCACGAGGTGTTCATGATCGACCCATGCAAAAGTCAGTTCGTGATCAGTAGTGTTCTGACCATCCCATTGAATGGTCAATGTGTAAAGCCATCCGGTAGCCGTTTCGTGCTCGCCGTCGATTTGGATGATGGGGGGTTGCATCCCCAAAGTGTACCGAAGAAAAAAGCTTCCGTTGAATAGAAGCTTATATTTCGCATGAACTCCTTCACTTATCCCAGCAAATCGGCAATCTCGTCGTCAACGGGGTTGGACGCCCGATTGTCCTTCGGTCCCTTCTTCGATTTCTTTTTTGGTGCTTTCGCATGTGACTCTTCCTGCTGCTCAGCAAGTTCATCAGCTGCGTTCTGAGCAGCGACCTGAGCTTCAAGTTCGGCAAGATCCTCTTCTGCCTGTTTCTTCCCCTCTTGGAAAAGCCGATCCTTGATCGCCTTGATTTTGTCCTTGTCTGGTGAGAGCAAAAGAGTGATCGAACGGCCAGCAGTCTTCGGCGCCATATCAATCTTCGAGACATCGGCAAGGTCTTGACAAATCTGGAACATTCGTTCTTCGCCCATCTGCTTGTGGACAATTTCCCGTCCTCGGAAGCGCTGAACGATCTGGACCTTATGCCCCGCCATTAAAAACCGCCGTGCCTGATCAATTCTGATCTTCACATCATGCGGATCAATTTTGAGCGATCGTCCGAGCCGAATCTCTTTGAGCTCGCTCCCGTGCTGGCGTGCTTTGGCTTCTTTTTTGGACTGATCGTACTTGTGCTTCCCATAGTCCATGATCTTGCAAACGGGCGGACGCGAATCTGCAACGACCTCAACAAGATCAAGCCCCGCTGCCTGTGCCATGCGCATGGCATCGGGTGTATCAACAAGCCCACGCTGCTCCCCGTTTTCGTCGATGAGACGGATCGGCGAGATACGGATCATATGGTTCACTCGGGTCCGGTTGGCCGGGCCTTGGCTCTTTATAAATCGTCTACGGGCGATATCTGGACTCCTTGCCAAACTTCTTGGCCTACGACAGGCATTGAATCACCGACACTGGTGACTCTGTGATGCTATTGAACCACCAAAGGGCTCACAAAGCAAGCCTTGATGGGGAATAAGGAGAAGATGAGATGGACAGAATTGTGTAGATTAGAGCACATTGAACAATACACTGATCAGAAGGAGCCCGACCACAATCAAAAATGGTGGCCAAAACACACGATCCATGACTCCACCAGAGATATTCGCCTTGTTTTCGGGAATTTCAGTTGCAACTTCCTCAACTTCGGCTTCAAAGGCAGCCAAGTCGTCAGTATGAAACACATCCTTATGGGCAATCGGAGGTGTCTCCCCGTTTTTGATCGCCCGCAGGTCAATCAACAAATCCGTACAGTTCTGGTACCGATCTTTGACCTTCTTGGCCATCATCATCTCAATGACCTCGGAGATGCCCGCCCCGAGTTTGGGATTCACATGATCTGGGGGGATCAGTTCGTTCTTGAGGTGCTTGTGCATGACCGACGAAGGGTTCTTACCCTCGAAGGGCACCGATCCGGTCACCATGTGGTACAGGGTGACCCCTAAGGAGTAGATGTCGGCGGGAGGGCCGATGCCTTTTTCCCCTCGGATTTGCTCGGGTGAAATATAGTACGGCGTACCAAAGGCCCGACCCGCCTCGGCTTCGGCAGTTTCGACATCGCTCATCGCCCGTGCCAACCCCATGTCGGCGAGTTTGACGACGCCCTCCTTGGTAATCATGATGTTCTTGGGTTTCACATCCCGATGGATCAGTCCGCGCTGATGGGCATGTTCAAGTGCTTCGGCAACTTGGATGGCGATATCAATCGCATCCGCCTCCTTGAATCGTTTGTGCGTAACAATATCTTCGTGAATGCTTCGCCCTTCAACATACTCCATCACAAAGAAATACATATCCCCCTCGTTGCCCACATCAAAAGCTTGGACAATGTTGGGGTGATTAAGCGAAGCGGCTGCCCGCCCCTCAGCAAAAAACCGCTCGATGAACTGGGGGTTCTGGGAAAATTTCTTGGGAAGTTTCTTGATCGCAACCATCCGGTCGAGCGAGATTTGTTTGGCCTTGTAGACCGTCGCCATGGCCCCGGCACCGAGTTTGCCCAGAATCCTGTACCCGGTAATTGAGGCGCCCGAACGCTCGGCTTCGATGGCTTCACGCAAGCGAGCAATCTGGCGTTTCGTAACAAATTCTTTGTGAACAAGTACTTGAGCCAAGGAATTGGAAAGAGTCTCAGACTTTGTCGATTCCGATTTGCCCTCAGCCCGTGTCAATGTCAGGCAATGCTTAACTTCTTCCGGAGTCGCAAGCCCTTGATCGACAACCAAACGCCCAATGAGCGTATCAAGATTCGTCCCATCCTTGGTGACCGCCATAATCGACTTTTCAGCATCGGCGATCGAAATCGGGTCATCACTGCCAATGGATTCGGCACCAAAGGGAGCAGTATCCTCGGACGAGTTGTGATCGTCACTGAGTTGGACATCCTCGCTCGTCGAGCGATCGACCCGGTGGTTGGGTTGGTTGTTGGCTTGGTCGCTCACGCAGTTGGTTCCGTGTTCCTGTATCTGGTTCATACGCCGGACTATTCGTACCAAATAGTCGCTCTGTTTCAGTGCACCCATCCGAATCGACAAGATAGAGCACCCAGATTCATCTGTCAAATCAAGGGAAATCTACCCCATATGCACATAATCGGACTATCCGCCCCCGGGCTCAAGGTCTGCCCGACAAACTTCAAGCGATTCTAGGTCCCGATAAACCGAAGGAGCAAACATCTTCACCTCGTGAGGCGTATTTGCCCATCGGGCTCCTAACCCTCTACACTTTCCTTATGCTCGTCACTGAATCGAGGCCTCGCAATCTCAGGTGGATCCATGCCGGGCCTCTGCTCTATGGCGACTGGGGAACCTCACGGCTTTATGTCCTCGGGTTGGCCTTCCTCTATACTGCCCATGCTTCGATTGTGTATCTGGCTGCCATCGGGCTGTTGATGATCGCGGTGTCGTGGGCCTACACGATCATTTGTCGGTGCTTTCCCGATGGGGGCGGGGTCTATACCGCTGCCCGCCAGCTCTCCCCAACACTCTCAGTCATTGGCTCAACATTGCTGCTCAGCGGCTACATCATGACGGCAGCAATCTCGGTCATCGAAGCGTTCCACTATTTTCATGTGGGCGAACATCTCGTTCTCCCGTTATCCGTCATGGCAATCGTGCTCGTTGGTGGGATCAACTGGCTCGGGGCCAAGAGTGCCGGCAAGTTTGCCCTCATCATCGCGTTGACTGCCCTTGGTGTCTCAGCCGTGATGGCGGTGATGGCGATTCCATTTTTCATTCGGGGAATCGACACCATCTCGTTCGATTTCTTCCGCGAGACCTCCGCTGGCCATGCCTGGGTGAACTTTACCAAAATCTGCTTGGCATTGGCAGGGGTCGAGGCGGTCGCCAACATGACTGGGTTGATGAAAAAACCGGTAGATCGAGAAGCCAAGCGGACGATCTGGCCTGTGTCAATCGAAGTGGTTGGATTGAATCTGGTCTTTGGACTCGCCTTGGCAGGGCTGAGTTTTGCAGTCTTGGGCACTTCGATGGTAGACTACACTACCCCTGACGAGGTTCGCCTTCAAGAGACCCGATCCGCGTTCATCGAGACACTCCCCGAAGACCTGGCGTCCACACTGAGCTCGGAATCAGGGTTCACACTCACCCGCGAACACCTCGAGACACTCTCGGAAGAATCGCTGGCCGCCTACGAAGTGCTCGAAGAACACGAATCGCAAGTCGAGCAGTATACCAACGCCTCGATGCGCGTCATCGCGACCGAGGCGGCCACCCACACGATGGGAACCAAGTTCGGTAATGCCTTTGGCACCGTCGCCGGGATCACCTTTGGGTTGCTCTTGCTTTCGGCAACCAATACCGCCGTGATGGCGATGGTGTCCGTATTCTTTGCGATGGCCCAAGACAATGAGTTGCCCAAGGCGTTGACCAAGTTGAACTATTCGGGTGTGCCTTGGGTTGGGTTGATTGTGTCAGTGATGATCCCGATTGTGGTGATTCTCGTCGAGCAGAATGTGACGGTCTTGGCGTCGTTGTATGTGCTGGGCGTGACGGGTGCCATTACCGTGACGGTGCTTTCGTCGGCCTACAACAAGGAGCTCGACATCGGAACCATCAGCCGGATGCTGATGTGGATTCTCGGGCTCTTTTTGCTCTCGATCAGTCTGACGATTGCCCTCACCCAACCGGTCTCAACCGCCTTTAGTGGCACGCTCGTCGCCCTGGCCTTGGGTGTGCGGACGATCCGCTCATCGACCCTCGTCGATACCGGCGAAGCACTCGAAGCCCCCACCACCGGTTGGCTTGCGATGCTCAAGGGGATCGAGATCAAGATCGACCCCGACAAACCCAAGATCATGCTCGCTGCTCGTGGTCGATATCAATCTGAATATGCCGTCGATCTGGCCAAGCGTCGAGACGCAACCTTGTTTGCGATTTTTGTGCGTCCGATCCGGGTGATGGACCTGCGCCCCGGACAGGCCCCTCGAATTGAAACCGATGAATCGGCACAAGAGGCATTGGGAACGACAGCGATGCTTGCCAAAGAGGCGGGCGTTTCGTTTGTGCCGATCTATGTCACTTCCGAAACGATCGCCGACGAGATTCTTGACTACACCGTCACCTACAGCTGTGATACGCTCATCATGGGTAAATCTCGCCGTTCGCTGTTTAGCCGAAGACTTGCGGGCGATGTGATTTCACAAGTTTCTGAAGCACTGCCCGGCGGAATCACACTGATTACTCGTGCATCGGAGACTCCCCATATTCTGATGCCTCCGGGGATAGGGACTCATTCGGGCAAGTGAATGACCAAGGCACCATCTTGTCGACCTGCCAGTGGCTCCTGACTCCTCCCTTCGCCAAGGAGTGTATGTTCTTTCTTTTCTTTACCGCACTGGTGTCAACCCCTGCCGAACCTTTCTACCCTTCCACCGATGCCTACCGATGACCTGCCCGATTTCCTCGCTGACGACAATCTCCCCTCCAAACTCGATGGAGTACGAGAGGAAGATGACCCTATCCTCGATGGGCTCACCGAGCCACAAAAGCAGGCTGTCCTCCATACCGAGGGTCCATTGCTGATTCTCGCTGCTGCGGGATCGGGCAAAACCCGTGTCATCACCCGGCGTATTGCCCAGATCATCAAACAAGGCACCCCCCCCTGGAACATCCTCGCCTTGACCTTCACCAACAAGGCTGCCGGGGAGATGAGAGAACGGGTCACGGTCCAGATCTGTGGCCCACAGCCACCCGAACAACACACCCCCGATGGCGAAATCCTCAAACGCCCAACCGATCCTCAGATGCGTGGACTCACCGTCACCACCTTCCACTCGCTCTGCGCCCGCCTGTTGCGTCGCTACGCCGAACGAGCCAACATCGAAGGACTCAAACCTGACTACACCATCTACGATTCATCCGATCAGATGGCCGCGATGAAGAAGGTCCTCAAGGCGATGAGCCTCCAGGCCACCAACTGGCCCCCACGCACCGTCCTGAGTGCAATCTCCAACGCCAAGAACAAACTGATGGATGCGAAAAAGTACGAAGCCAATGCCTTTGATTACTACTCCAAGCAGATCGCCAAAATCTACCTCCGCTACGAAGCCGTACTCAAGCAAGCGGGCGCGATCGACTTCGACGACCTCTTGCTCTACGCCGTCAAGATGCTCGAAACCAACTCCGACATCCACAACGAACTGGCATCGCGTTGGCGACACCTGATGATCGACGAATACCAGGACACCAACTCGGTGCAGTTCAGGCTCACCTCCTTGCTCGCCGCCCCCCCTGCACCCTTGCCGGGAATGGAGCATGAACCCCAATCCCTCAACATCTGCGCCGTCGGCGACCCCGACCAAGCAATCTATGGGTGGCGCGGAGCCGACATCTCCAACATTCTCGACTTCGAAAACCACTTCCCGGGTGCAAAAACAATCTTGCTCGGCGAGAACTTCCGATCGAGCGCGTTTATCTTGGCCGCGGCCGATTCGCTCATCAAGAAAAATAACAAACGGCGCGACAAACCCTTATTTACAAGCACCACCGGCGGCGAACCGATCGCCGTCATCCGTGTCAACAACGAACGACACGAAGGCGAACTCGTCACCGACTACTTCCAACGCCTGCATGATGACGAGGGGATCCAGTGGAAAGACATGGCCGTGTTCTACCGCACCAACGCCCTCTCACGGGTCATCGAAGACTCGATGCGATCGGCGGGCATCCCCTACAAGATCGCCCGAGGCACTGCCTTCTTTGATCGTGAAGAAATCAAGACCACCATCGCCTATCTCCGCGTCATCGCCAATCAGGCCGACGCGATTTCCCTGCTCCGCGTAGTCAACACCCCAACGCGAGGCATCGGTAAAGCCACCCTCGATGTCATCCAGAATGCGGCCATCCGCGCCAACATCACCCTCTTTGAAGGACTCACCCGATCCAAAGAGCTCGGCCTGTCCCCGCGAGCCGTCACCTCGATCGACAAGTTCGTCACCATGATTAACCAATGGACCGGCGAGGGGTCATTCATGGGCGCCTCGGTGCCCTCGACCCTCCACGAACTCGTCGAACGGGTCATCACCGAATCAGGGCTCGAAGCCCACTACAAGAAACAGGCCAAAGCATCGGGCAACGAAACCGACGAAGAACGGCTCGACAACCTCTCCGAACTCATCACCTCCGCCAGAGACTTCGAGCGAGAATATGACCCCGCCAATGATCCGGCAGCGTTCACCGACCCCCAAGCGGCAACCACAGGCGACATGGGCCAAGTCCCTGAACTCTTGGCCATGCTCCGCGCCTACCTCGAATCCATCGCTCTCGTCGCCGATGCCGATGCGGTCGATACCACTTCGGGCTCCGTCACCCTGATGACCCTGCACGCGAGCAAGGGTTTGGAGTTTCCCGCGGTGGCGATGATCGCCCTCGAAGAAGGTACACTTCCTCACTCACGCGCCAATGAATCCCAAGCCGAACTTGAAGAAGAACGCCGACTCGCCTTCGTCGGCATCACCCGCGCCATGAAGCACCTCCAAATCACCTCCGCCAATCGACGAACCATCCGAGGCATGACCGAACGAACCATTCCCTCACGCTTTCTTGAAGAAATCGGCACCGAGGGTATCATCGTCTCCGATCAGACCGATGTGGACTTTGGAGCAGGCGAAAGAACAGGCGAATATGATGACGCCTTCGCACCCGGTCACGGTTCTGCTCTTCGCTCCTCAAGCAACTCATTCCGCAAGGGCTCCTTTGCCGGCTTCAGCCCTACTTCTGGACCCGATTCACCAAAGCACAAGGCCGATCTCGACAAGATCAACCGTGCACGAGAACAACGCCTCGCCAATATCGTCCCTCGCCCAACCATTGCCTGCACCCACAACACACCCACCACGCCAACATCTCCCAAAGCATCCTCCGATGCAACCACAACCTACCCCCAAGGCTGCATCGTCCGCCATCCTCAGTTCGGCGAAGGCACCGTGATGAAAACCACCGCAGGCTCCAATGCCCGCGTGATCGTCGAGTTCAAATCTGTAGGCCGAAAGACCTTGGTGCTCGAATACGCCAGACTCAAACGAGTGCGCTAACACCTCACGCCGGACGAATCCCACGCTGCAGCTGCATCACCCGCTCGGTCTCTTCACGCCTGACATAATCAAGCGTGTGCTTGGCAATCCGCCAAGCGCCTTCCTCAGCGGTCACACTCGAACAATGCTCACTCAAACACCGATACATAAACTTGAACGCATCGCGAGGCTGCTGCATCGCCCCCAGTGCATCGACCACCTCGTTACGAGACGCATCCGCTGCAAACAAATCAATCAACGAAATCGGATCCGCGTTGGCAGGACGACATACACCAAGCCGAGCGTTGCACAGATCATATAAACTTGCGCCCGTCCAGCTGAGCCGTTCGATCATGTTCTGCTTGTCGAGCCGGGCCTCTTGGAAAAACGCGCTCGATTCCTTGAACAGCGCATGGCGAAGCTCGATCGGCAAAAGCATCTTGATGCCCACCTTTTCGAGTTGAAGAAACTTGTTGTTGAACATCGGCCAGATGATCGAACGCATCCGATCCGCATCGCCGTTGACCAGCGTAGGCTCATCAACCCGATCAATCACAATCAATATACCCGAGAAACCAAACGCCTCGACCACCCGTCTCAACCTCGCAAACATCGCGTAGCGTTGTTCATCAGACTCACTTGTGGGCAGCTCGCCCGAATGAAGCGTCGTTCGATTCAGCCGACGGATTGATCCCAGATATCCACTCATCGGCCGATTCACCATCCGCAACTGCTTGGCAACCTTACCCGCGACCCGATTGACCATCAGCCGATCCAACAAAAACGCCTTGACCAACAACGCACCCCACGCCAAGAACAAAATTCCTGACCCAACATCGATCGCACTGGCCAATGCACCATCGAATCCCATATAGATCCGTGACCACAAGAATAACGCCACCGCAGGCACCCATCCAATCCAAAGCCCCATCACCACAACCGCACCCAGCCCACCGGCAGGCAACCGAAGCAACTGACGCAGCTGCGTCGTGCGATGCCCGCTTGGATCGTTCGTGTCGTACACCGCCTGCAACAACAATAAATCTCGACGAACCGCTGCGGGAAGTTTGCGTACCTTCTTGGCTGGGTGCTCCCCAAGATTCGCTGGAGGCGGATTCGTAGGCCCGGGCAAAATCGCATTGAGCACGCGCCCCGTCCCAATCGAAATCATCGCATCCATATGATCGACAAGCCTCATCCCTTCGAACGGATTCGCATCGCCCTTGATATGCGATTGTTTCTCATACTTGTCGAGCATCGCATTGAGATCATCGTAAGGAATCATGAAAATCTTGCGATCGGGATGCTCACGGTTGTGCCGATCAATCCGACCCGCGACCTGAAGTCGAATCGCCGTCTTGCCCGCCCCCTTCTCCCCGAACACAATCGAGGTTGAAGGCTGATCCAACTCGCCCATAATTTTCTCAAAGTCCGAATGCACACTGGGCGTCAAAGGCTTGGCCAACGACCGATCCCCCGGCATCCCCTCCTCAGCGATCGACGACCGGGCCAAGTTCGGGTTGATCCCCATGCGCGCAAAGATCGAATCATGCCGAGCTTCTTCCCCGCGAAAAGGGTTTTCGACGATTGACCAATGCTCGAAGAACTGCGAAAGATTCATCCACTGACTCCGCAAAGGAAAAAGCTCAAGGTGCATCCGATGCGACCATAACCCATTATAGAGGATTACGCGAACAATTGCAGGGTTTCTTCCGCCCCTTCTCTAGTGATCCACCTTCGACCCAAGCGTCGGCCCAACCTCGGCATAAATCTCGTCGAGAATCTCTTGGGTCTTGGCTTCGATGTTCAACCTCAGCAAAGGCTCGGTGTTCGACTTACGAATATTCATCCACCACCCTTCCTCATCGAAGCAATCGACCGTCACACCGTCGAGTTCGTCGAGGTCGCCTCGCTCGGTGTAGGTCTCCATAATCTGCTCGAGGGCCAAGTCGGCTTCTTCATTCTCAAAGTTGATCTCGCCCGATTGCACATAGCGCAACAAAGGCTTGACCATTTTCGACATCGGCTTGTCCGACGCTGCGAGCACCGACAAGAAAGTCGCCATCGCGATCGCACCACTATCTGCGTTGAAGTTTTTGCGGAAGTAGAAGTGTCCGGACAATTCGCCGCCAAAGACGCCGTTGTTTTCTGCGAGCAACTGCTTCATAAACACATGCCCCACACGACCTCGCAACGGCTTGCCCCCGTGCTTGTCAATCTCTTCCTTAACCGCCTTGGTCGAGCGCAGATCGTAAACAATCGCTGCCCCAGGTTTCTGCTCAAGGAAGTAAGGCACCAGCAAGGCCGTCATGATATCACACGCAATGATCTGCCCTTTTTCATCAACCGCCACGCACCGATCGGCATCGCCATCGAAGCACAGCCCCAAATCAGCACCCTCTTGAATCACTTTCGCTTGAAGCTCTTCCAGATTGCTCGCCACCAACGGGTTGGGCTCATGGGCATACTCGCCTGAAACATTGTCGAAGTTCATTTCGATAATATCGAGCCCTTCGATCGCCTCACCATTGCGCCCAAAGATTTTGGGGCACATCGTCCCGGCCATCCCGTTGGATGCATCGACCACGATCTTGAGTGGGTTCTTGGCGTCGCGTTCACCCAGATCAAGGAACTTCTTGACATGCTTGGCATACGCCTCCCAGAGGTCGCGTTGATCAACGCTCGTCCCGGGTTGAGGCGTTAGATTCTTATCCACCATCGCAGCATTCTTGCGCACAACATCAAGCCCCGTTGTCTCACCCACAGGCTTGGCTTTGCGTTTGGAAATCTTGAACCCGTTATACTGAGGCGGGTTGTGCGAAGCCGTCACCACCACGCCGCCCGCTGCGTCGAGGTAGTTGATCGCGAAATACATCATCGGCGTGTCAATCAGCCCCAAGTCAATCACCGATGCCCCCGCCGAAGTAATCCCCCGGACAAGCTCTTCGGAGAGTTTGGGTGACGACGCTCGCATGTCGCGCCCAATAATCACATTGCGCATCATCGGTGTCGATTCCCCATCTTGCTCGGCATCATTAAGCAAAAATTTGGCACTCCCGCACCCAATCTGCCACGCCATATAGTCGGTGAGTAAATCGGGGTAGACCCCACGAATGTCGTAGGCTTTAAAAACGCGTCCAAGCATCATCTATTCTCCATTTATTGCCCAATGACCACGGATCGAGCGGATAGAGAGGATAGCACACCCGCCCCCTCAACTCCATATCCAACCATCCAAACACCACACCTTCATTCCACCCGCTCAATCTCAATCCCCCGTGGAATCGCCCGTTGAAACGATTTTCCATATCCCGTCTTGACAATTCGCGGATCAAGCACCACCACCTGCCCCTGGTCTGCAGCAGATCGGATCAGACGCCCGAACCCCTGCTTGAACCGAATGACCGCCCGAGGCAGTGAATCATCCCGAAACGGATCGCCTCCGAGTTGTTTGATCCGTTCGCACCGCGCTTCGACAATCGGGCGATCCGGCGGATCGAACGGCAATCGCGTAATAATCACATTCCGCAACGCCGACCCACGCACATCGACCCCCTGCCAGAAACTCGCTGCCCCGAAAAGTACCCCGCGATCGCACAGCCGAAACGCATCGAGAATCTCTGTCCGCGATCCAGATTTCCCCTGTGTCCAGACTCGCATCCCAAGTTCTTCGAGTTCGCGCGTGAGCCGATCGCTCGTCTGATACAACAGCTTGAAACTCGTGAACAGCACAAACGCTCCGCCATCGGTTTTGATCACCTGATCCCGCACCCGCGAGCAAATCGCATCCTCGAACGACTCTTTCTCCTCCCCCAGGCCTCCGGGGGAGGTGCCCGCAGGGCGGAGGGGGTCTTGCCGGTATCCGCCTTGCCCACGAAAGCCCGGATTGGGCACCGTCACATCCACAAAGACCTTCACCTGGTTCGCATAATCAAACGGCGACCCGAGCTGCAAAGTCTTCGACCCTTCCGCGCCCAATCGACCCAGAATATGCGCAAAGGCCGTCTCGGCGTGCTCATCGGATTCATCCTCCCCGATCTCTCGCGTCGTCAGCGTCGCCGAAGTCATCACCACCGAGGCATCGCCACCGAAAAGATGCTCTTTGAGTATCGGCGCGACCTCCACCGGCGAACACGCCAGCGTCACCCTCGGCCCACCTCGACCACCACGCGATTCCGTCACCTCGACCCAATACACACAATCGTTGACCGTCTGCTGAATCAACGCGTCGGCCTGATCGCCGATCTCCGCCGCCCGGACCGCGAACGCATTCAACTCGAACTTATCCGCCTCGGCCTTGACCAACTCGTGCAGCCGCTTCAAGCGCACCGACAACTCATTCATCGCCTGCGACAACTCATCGGCAATCATCCCCGGCTCACGCATCCGTCCATTGTGCAACTTACCCGATTTGCTCAGCCGATACAGCGCATTGAAGAACCGATCCGAACAATCCTGCGCATTGCTCACCACCCGATACGCCTTCTCCACCGGCTCAATATCACCCGCCGCCAGATGCAGCTGCGCCAGATACCCCTTACCCGTCTTGGGGTTATACAACTGATTCAACAAGAAGTTCGCCCGCCACTCGGTCAATCGCAACCCGAAGTGATCGGCTGCCGCATCCTCGATCCCATGCGCCTCGTCGAGAATCACATGGTCATACGCAGGCAAGAACCCCGTCCCCATCATCCGCAGCGCCATGTCTGAAAAGAACAGCGCATGATTACAAATCAAAATCTGCGCCCCCTCCATCTCCCGGCGGGCCTTCTGATAGAAGCACTCGTTGTAGTGGGGGCACTTGCGCCCCATGCAGTTCGTCGAATCCGACTGCACACTCGACCACACCCCATGCCGCTCCAACTGAGGCAGCGACGCCAACGACCCATCCTCCGTGTCATAGGCCCACTCTTCGATCACATCGAGTGTCCGCCGCTGTGCGTTCTCAGCAAAAATCTTGTCCCGCCGTTGCGAAGCGAGCTTGAGTCTACGAATCGACATGTAGTTCCCGCGCCCCTTGACCAGCACCGACTTGCACGCGCCCATCTCCTTGAGGGCCTCAGAAATAAGCGGAATATCCTTCTTCACAATCTGCTCTTGGAGTGCAATCGTGTTCGTCGCAATCACAATCGTTTCATTATGCTCAATCGCCCGCATCATCGCAGGCACCAGATACGCAAAGCTCTTGCCGACGCCCGTCCCCGCTTCGACAAACAGATGCGACTTCTCCGCCATCGCGCGCTCAACCGCCTGCGACATCTGCGTCTGCACAACCCGAGGCTCATACCCCTCACCGAGCAACCCGGCAACAGGTCCAGCGTCTCCCAAGATGTGATCAATCGTTGCCATTCAAATCTCTCTCACATCCGGGTGCCACAGCTTGACCGTCCCCGGCAAGCCGTGTCTTCTCTTATTCTCCTCCCCCGGGCCTCCGGGGGAGGAGAAAGAGTCGTTCTTCCCCATTGCCTACTGCCCATTGCCCATTGCCTTCTTCTCCCCCTTCTTCCCAATCCCCAAAGGCGACCGTTTCGGCTCCCCATCCCTTCTCGGATAATCCCTCGGCGTCTTGCGCTGCTTCTCCAACACCACAACCCGACCCGTCGGGGTCTCGATTGTCCCCGCATGATTCGTATGCAACAGATGCAACGCCGCCTTGGCCGCATCGAGCTCTTCTTGAGCCCGTTGGCCTTTGGTCATCAACACCAACCCGCCGACCTTGATGAATGGCACGGTCAGCTCGGCCAGCATTGCAATCTGACCAACGCCCCGTGCCATGGCGATATCATAATGCTCGCGGTGCGCATCGACGCGCCCATCAGGAGTTCGCTTGCCTCGATCCACTCCGAGTTGCTCGGCCCGCGCGTTGATCGCGCGCACATTCTTCAAGCCCAATCCATCAATCACTTGATCGAGATACTCGATCTTCTTCTTCGTCGCATCGACAAGTGTGAACCACACCTTGGGCATCACGATCGCCAATGGAATCCCCGGCAACCCGCCGCCCGATCCGATATCAATCACACTCGCCCCGTCCTCAAGCTCGGCGAGCATCGGTATCAAGGTCAACGCATCGAAAATATGCTTGTCCCACGCTTCGCCCTCTTCGCGAATAGCGGTCAGGTTCATGCGGGTATTGGCGTGCATGAGCATCGCCAGATACAGCCCCAGCTTTTCGACATCGCCTTCATCAAAGACAATTCCCGCCTCATTGCACCGCTCGATCCATCCATCGGGAGCTGTGCACGCTTTGCACGATCCGAGTTCGAGATCAACGGGTGAACGCTCGCCCGGAGAATCCGATCGAACGCCCGTACGGCTTGGTGGGTTTGAGGGGGTCTGGTCCATAGTCATCATCATCGTACTCGAACGAACTCCGATAAGGGGGTTTGGGGCGATGCAAGGCCACATTGACAATCAGCCCGGTCATCAACCACGAGGTCACCAGGCTCGATCCCCCAGCAGAGAGGAACGGGAGCGTGATGCCGATGATAGGAACCACCCCGATGTTCATCCCAACATTAATGATCACTTGAGTCGCAATAAACGCCGGAATCCCCACCGCAATCAACCTGCCCATCGGTTCTCGGCAATTCGCAGCCACGACAAATGCCCCGCCGACCCAGATCGCATACAACACCAACAGCACAAACCCGCCGACAAACCCAAACCGGGCGACCACCACCGCAAAAATCATGTCATTCTCTCGCTCGGGCAGCGCGTTATAGCGCACCATCGCCCGGGTGGTTTCGTCGCTCATCCCGACCACCTGCCCGGCGCCGATGAGCCTCTGGGCGCGTGATGCTTGGAAATTGATGTCGAACTCAGTGGAAGTATCGCCCTGGAACTGCTTGATGAGTCCATCAATTCGGCTCTTCTGATGGGGCTTCATAAACTGATACCCGATCGGAGCCGCCATCGCCGCGCAGAGGACAATCAATGACAGATGCCGAAGCTTGGCACCCGCAGCAATGAGCATCGCAAACAACGCCGGGATAAACAACGAAGCCGTCCCAAGATCAGGCTGAACCGTAATCAACGCCACCGGCACCGCTGCAATGATCCCAGGCACAATCAAACCTTTGAATCGACGATGCTCCGATCGGAAGCGCATGTACTGCGCTACCGCAAGCACAAAGGCAATCTTCATGATCTCCGAAGGCTGAAAGTCTGTAAAACCAAGATTGATCCAAGACCTCGCTCCATTACGAGGCGTCACGATGCTCTTGGGAATCCCAGGAATCATCAAAAACACCAACAAACCCAAGCATACAAAGAAAAGTAACCACGCAAAGGCTGAAACAAGTTTATAATGAGGCAACGCGATGACGGTACACGCGACCAACCCGATCATCAGGAAAATAAACTGCTTGAATGCAATCGAACCGAGAAACTGCTCCGTCGAAGCATTCGGGTTGATCCCCAGATCAATCGCATAAATCCCGACCAGCGTAAGGATCAACGACGCAAAAATCGTGATCCACCCATAGTTGATCACCTTGATCGCCTTGGTGATCGGCTCATTGGATCGCCCGCCCCCTCGGATCAGCCGAACCAATCGTGACGGCATCGACATCGAACTCATCGCAGCCCCTCCCCATCTCGATCAAGCTCAACCCTGGGCAAATACCCCTCTTCGACCAACGCATGGATAATCTGATTATTGATCGGCCCCGATACCCGTCCGCCCGAACCGGCATAGTCCACCACCACGGCAATGGCATACTCAGGCTCGCCACCCTCACGCCCGACGAGCGTCACGAACCATGAGTGGTCACCCTTGCGAACCACCATTGGCTCCATCGGCCCGTTCTCATCACCAACCTCGTCTGGATCGAACACGATCGCCGGAGCCGTCGCGGTCCCCGTCTTACCCCACAACGAAATCCCGGGCACATTGAAAATCGGTATCGCAGGCCCAAACTCATCATACTTGATCGCCCGACCAGTTCCGAACTCAACATTGCTCACCACTTCCCGCAACCCTTCGAGCGCATCACGCACCGACCACGCGGGCAAGTCCAGATTCGTCACCGCTGGCGCCCGCCCATCACGAACCAGCTTGGGCTTGATGTGATATCCCTGCCGAGCAAGCGTTGCGAACGCGTCGGCAGCATGCAAAGGCGTCCAAGTCACCGGACCCTGTCCAATCCCCATCAGCGTCGCATCGTCGAGACTCAAATCAGACCCATCGCCAGGACCACCAAATCGCCCGATCGACCCGCCCCATTCATATCCAACTCCAAGGTTGTACCGCTTACCCACACCAAAATCTTGGTAAGTCTTGGTGATGCCTTGCGCCCCAAGCCTGCGACCAAGCGTGAAGAAAAACACATTCGACGACACCATCAACGCATCGACATCATCGGGATGCCGACCCAGTTGCATCTCGTGGGTGACACCCGGATTTTGCTTCCAGATCCATGACCGATACTTATTGGGCTGATTCGGCAAAAGGTACCCCGTCGCCTCAATCCGCTCGCCCTGCTCATAGACCCCGAACTTTGCTGCCCCAGTCAGCACGATCGCCTTGGCAACCGAGCCCGGCGGATAAGGCATCGCGATCGCACGATGAATAAAAGGCGTATGAATCTTTTCATACCGACGCCGATCGAGCTCGCTCCGCACACCAAAACGGGTCCAATCCCCATCGCTCGGAGGCACCGGCGTCGTCACCATCGCCAAAATCTCCCCCGTCGCCACTTCGAGCACAATCACCCCCGCATCGAGCTCGGTCCCGACGGGCATCGTCGGCTCCTCATTGTGATGCCAAGGCTGAACACGCGTGAGCCCTAATCGCGGATCAAGAATCGCACGGATACGCGCCTGAAGCATGATATCAAGCGTCAAATGCACATCGAGGCCCGGCGTCGATCCAATCTCCGTTGCCTCACCCGTCTGCCGATTCTCAACACTCACCCCACGCAACCCACGAAGATGATCCTCGTATGATCGCTCGATCCCCGAACGACCAATCCGATCATTATACATATATTGCCCACGATCAGTCCCCTTCTCTGTGGTCGATCGAACACGGAGCAAATCGTCATGCGCAAGTGCCTCCTTACGACGATACACATCCTCCGCCTGAATGCCTGGACGGACAGAACCTAAAATCATTGAGCCTACATCAACCACCGCAAGCGTCTCAAACACTTCCTCCTGCAACGGCGACGGAAACGATGACCGACGAATCCGAACCGAAATCTCCCGATACGGATGAATCCGAGTCGTTGCATCCACCACCGACAATCCAGGAAGAACTGGTACGAGCGTCCCGATTCCATCGAAATCATCATTCACACGCTCAGTCAAAGGCGTCTTGCGTCCCCCCTGTCGAATAAACCAAAACCCAACCTCATCGCTCACATCTGCAACAAGCGTGTGCGCCCGAACTTCCTCAACAATCGGCTGAGAAGCAATCCGCTCAACCCGCTTAAGATCCTCCTGCGTCGGAACATGTCCACGCTGAGCATGCTTGTCAAGCTCACGCGCACGGGTACGCGCGGTATATCCCGCTTTGATCTTACTTACCCGGGCGACAATCTCTGCTCGCCGATCCATAAGCTCGTTGATCGGCACCCCCGTCTGTTCGCTGATCACACGATACATCACATCAACCCGGGCACGCAAGGCCGACTCAAAGCTGGCAATAATCTCGGCACGCTGATCCTCTCCAAGCATCTCCCAAATATCAGTGTTGTACCGCCGAGCGAGAATCGTCGCATACCGGTCGAAATCCATTCCTCGAAGATTCCCGCTGCGATCTTCATAGACCCATTGCCCTGCGAGCACACGATAATCCACCGCGATGTCATACGATGCCCGATCACCGGCAAGCATCCGCCCCTTACGATCATAAATCGTCCCCCGAACACTCGGAAGCCAGGTTTCACGCACCAACCGCTTGCCCGCTTCGGCCCGGGCCTGAATTCCATTCTCCCCAAGCGTCATCCACCCAAGACGAATACTCAAAAGCAAAAACGAACCAATCACCAGCACCGCCAGAAGCAAAACGCGCCGATGAAACATGCTCGGGATGTATTTTGTCAATTTGGGCATCAAAACAGAGACAGGAACTCGCAATAGGCACACGATAAGCACACAAACGCCTCAAGGCGTACGAAATGTGGATCGGCCAAGTATCCCCTCAGAGATGAGTTTGTACAAGATTCTTCATCGAACATCCCACAGACCCAATGGCGAAGTGCACAACCGATTCCCAAGGCACTATCCTCATCCCATGCACACCGCCCACCGCTTCACACCCTTCGGGACCACCATCTTCTCCGAAATGACCGCACTGGCCAATACCCACCAAGCGATTAACCTCTCCCAAGGGTTCCCCGACTTTGACGGCCCAACCATCGGCAAAAACATCGCCACCAAGGCAATCAACACCGGACACAACCAATACGCACCCATGCCAGGAACCCCGATCCTGCGTGAAGCCATCGCCTCGTGGGCATCTCGAATCACAGGCATCGACGCCGATCCCAATACCGAGATCACCGTCACCGCAGGCTGCACCGAAGCCATCGCCGCCACCATGCTCGGACTGCTCAACCCCGGCGATGAGGTCATTGTCTTCGAACCCTACTACGACTCCTACCGCGCCGCTCTGGCAATGGCCGATGCCAAGCCACTCTTCGTCACCCTTTACCCGACGAAAGATGGCTTTGCCTATCGCCCCGACGAACTCGCAGCCGCCTTTTCCCATCGCACCAAAGCCATCCTCATCAACACCCCACACAATCCCACCGGCATCGTCCTCAACGACACCCAACTGGATGAAATCGCCTCCCTGTGCATCAAGCACAACACCATCGCCATCTCCGACGAGGTCTATGAACGACTGGTCTATCCCGGCAACGCACACCGTTCGATCGCATCGCTCCCACACATGCGCCAGCGCACCGTTATCCTCTCAAGTTCAGGCAAATCCTTTTCCCTCACCGGATGGAAAGTCGGATGGTCGATTGCCCCACCAGAGCTCACCGCAGGCATCCGGGCCGCTCATCAGTTCCTCACCTTTTCCGTCGCCACTCCCTTGCAATACGGCGTCGCCGAGCTGCTCACCACGGGCGAAGAAGAAATCTCCACACTCCTCGCCCAGTACACCCACACCCGTTCGCTCCTCGCCGAGGCCCTGGACGAACTGGGCTTTGGCGTGAGGCTCCCTCAGGGGTCATATTTCATCATGGCCGATCATACTAAAATAACTAAGCAACTCGGACTGGCGGATGATGTCGCCTTTTGCCGATGGCTCCCGATCAACGCCGGGGTCGCAGCCATCCCCCCCAGCGCGTTCTACAGCCACCCAGCACAGGGCGCCTCCTTCATCCGTTTTGCCTTTTGCAAACAAACCAAAACCATTGACGAGGCGATCACTCGGCTCCGATCTGCCCTCACCAAACCCAATCCAAAAGGCCATCACAACCCTAAAAATATCCCCTGAAATACTTTTGAGTCTCGATGGGTTGTTCCGCGACCAACCCCCTACGATCCAAACATCATTATTTCAAGAAAGCCCACCATGACCGACACAACCTGTTGCAACCCATCAACTTGTGAACCAAACCCCATGAATGATACTGCCCCAGACAATCAAACCATGCCCGATGTCCAAGGGTTCTCCGATGCCCGCAATGTGGCAATCGACAAAGTCGGTGTGAAGGATGTTATCTATCCGATGAAACTCGCCACCCGTGAAGGCTCGAGCCAATCAACGGTCGCTTCGATCAACATGTATGTCGCGTTGCCCAAAGAGAAGAAAGGCACGCATATGTCTCGTTTCCTCGAGGTCCTCAACAGCCACGAATGTCAGGCCTTTTCACCTGCAGATATCCCAAAAATCACAAAAAAAATCAAAGAAAAACTCAACGCCCAAGAAGCCCACTTTGAAGCCTCATTCACTTACTTCATCGAGAAACCCGCACCCGTCACTGGGCAACCCGGGCTAATGAACTACGAAGGCACTTTCGCCTGCACCGCCAATGGCAAAGCCGAGGATTTCATCATCAAAGTCGCTGCCCCGGCAACAAGCCTGTGCCCGTGCTCCAAAGAGATTTCAGCGTATGGGGCTCATAATCAGCGCTGTCGAATCGAAGCGGCGGTCCGATTTAATGGGGTGATGTGGATCGAAGATCTCGTCGAGCATCTCGAAGCTGCTGCCTCACACCCCGTCTACGCGGTCCTCAAACGACCCGATGAAAAATTTGTCACGGAAAAAGCATTCGAAAACCCCAAGTTCGTCGAAGACATCATCCGAGATTTAGCGATTCGGCTCAACCAAGACGATCGTGTCGTGCAATACGATATCAGTTCCGAAAACTTTGAGTCCATCCATGCCCACAATGCCTACGCCCAGCTCTCAAGAGATAAACGGCTCAACTAATTCCCCCCAATCCCAATCCCCTCATGCCCCTTCACCATCCCAAAGCTCATTGATCCCCTGCCCATCACAAACCCGACGGGTAACGAGATAGAGTAAGGTGGAGCTGGTGAAGAAGAGAGAGATGACATATCCAGCTACGATGAGTTCGATCACGGCGTGCCAAATGCTGATGATCGCATGAGCAATCCCCTTGGTCGCCCCCATCTCACCTTCGTTGGTCAGCACTCGGCTGGTGGAATCCGACGCCCAAAAAGAAGCTGCCCAGTTGGTCATCTCGATCGAACCTTGGGCAAGCATCGTAAAAATTCCAGCACTCACGATCCCCAATCCAAGCAGAAGTACCGCATAGACCAAGTAACGCAGAGGTTTGGAAATGACATAGGCATACGAACGCTGAATTGCGTCAAAGGCATCGGTGCCTTCAACTGCCAAGGCAGGAACGATCATCGGCAAGGCAAGCACATGGAGCATCAGTATGATCGTTGCAAAAATTCCCAAAATCAGGGCGGGCAAATAAAGAATCGAGCCAAGCACATCGAGCACCGGAACACTCAAAAATACCCCACCGATGGCGATGAGCAAGAAGATGAGGGTGCAAACAATGATCGGACCAACAACTGCCCCAACAAAATGGCGTGCTCGGTGCAGAGCAAATCTGAGTGTGTCATCACTCGATGCGAATCGACCCGTCCCAAACTCAACAGCACTCGAACGAGCAATCGCACCACCTGCAACCGAAAGCACCGCAATCAACGGAAGTCCAAGAAGCAACGAAATCATCGGAGATTCCATCACCGTATCACGGATAAGCGAAGCACCCAACCCGATACTCTGAGCAAACCCCGTCGGGTTAAGATCAAAAATAGACTCAATCAACAAACCCAAAACGAAACGAAGTCGATCAAACACCCCTGAAATCTCAGCATAGACACCTTGGGACGATTGCCCTTCATGAGGTTTAAAGAAAATGGTGAGCTGAAGAATAATTGAGAGAAGAAAAGCACAAACCGACCCGGTGATGACCCGCGACGGCGAAAGAGCCAAAGCAGGCGCCCGAAGAATCCGTGGCCAAATCAGATCGGAGGTAATATCTGAAAGCATCACCGAAGGTTCACGAACATTGGGACGCTCATCGACTCGTTTTTGCTCGCTCATGGTGTGATGGTACTCGATCTATGGTACTTTGACTTGCCATAATAATGTTTTGTGCCGATGATAGTGTATGACGCATACTTTGACACAGGTTGGCAAACAGTGGATCGCTCGTGCTTTATCGCTCTGCATTGTCGGGCCGACGTGCGCGATGATCACTGGCAGGGTTATCGGGGCCGACGGATCACACCATACGACTTTCCTCACGGGCTCGTCGATCGGATCGGGTGCCCTGGCCCTGGTGATGGTCCTTGGGCTCAGTCTGACGATGGGCGTGGTAATTGGGCGTGTGGTCGATCGGCGTGAGGGGCTTCTCAATACCGCCTTTGTATTTGGATGGGTCGCGTGGACTTTGGGTCGGCTTGGGGAAATCTATCGCGTGACCCCCGAATCGGGGACATTGATCAAAATGGGGATTGAGGGGCTGATGATCTCGGTTGGCATGCTCATCGCACTGGTACTCATGACCAACCCGCCGAAAGGTTCAAACTCTGGTCAGCACGATGAAATTTCACGCTTCGATATCGGATATCTCAAAAACTCACTTGTCAAACGCGAAGGAATATGCTCGTTGATCGCCGCGATGATCGGGGGGCTGATCTTTGCCCTGCTCTTCGGGCAGACGGACTTGCCGGGACAATCGGTCGGGGTGGGGGTTGGCGCTGGGATTGTCGCCGGCACGCTCGGTGCCCTCGTCGCCAATACGATGCGTGATGCCAAAAGCAAAGATGCTCCCACACCCTTCGCACCGATCATCATCGGAATGATGCTTGCCAGCGTATTTGCACCGATGATCGGATTACTCAAACCCGGAGCCGACGGTTTGCTCGGATTGGTGGTCCGTGGCGATCTGCCCGGTTACTTGATCGTCTCCCCGATTGCTTGGGTCATGGGTGCACTTCTGGGTGTGCCAATCGGACACTCATGGGTCGAACACTCGGTCCACCAAGCCAACGCATCGCAACCCGCCACCACATAATCCGACAACAGGTCGTCGCCTCTCCCTTGTGGTCATGCCTTGCACCTACACTCTGCCCATGGCCTGCGAACCGGACAAACCAATCATGGGCATTCTTGTGGTCGATAAACCCTTGAACCTGACCTCCATGAATGTCTGTTCGATTGTACGAGCAAGACTCAAAGCCGGGGGAGCGCCCAAACGAATCAAGGTCGGACATGGCGGCACACTCGACCCACTGGCCACCGGGGTCTTGGTGGTGCTCATCGGCAAAGCAACCAAAATGTGCGACCAAATCATGGCAGGGACCAAAGGATACCTCACAACCGTTGATCTCTCGCAAACATCAACAACCGACGATCTTGAAGGCGAAAAGACCACCACTATCCCAAAGACCATCCCCACCCGTACCGAGATCGAACAGGCATGCGCCAAATGGGTCGGTCAGGTGATGCAAAAACCTCCACCATACTCGGCCATCAAAGTCAACGGACAACGCGCCTACGCCCTGGCAAGAAAAGGAAAAGAAGTCACCCTTGAAGCACGCCCTGTGCAAATCGACTCCATCAAAATCGTGTCCTATGACTGGCCAATGCTGAGCATCCATGTCATCTGTGGCAAAGGAACCTACATCCGCTCTCTCGGACGAGATATCGGTGCAGAACTTGGGGCAGGAGGTATGCTCACCGCACTGCGTCGAACACAAGTCGGGAAATTTACACTCGAAAATGCCATCACCCTCGATGATATCCCCGACCCCTTTGATCCGGCAACACTCACCATGAACACACACACCACACCTCGAATCCCAAAATAAATTAATCAAACCATCCAAAACAGCAATCATCCAGCCTCAAGCCGCCCTGCCAAACCCAGCCATTCGACCATCCCATCAACCCGGTGCTCCCACAGACACCGCTTCTCGACCAGTGCCCGTCCACGCTGGGCCATCGCGACCGAGCCTTCCACATCACCGAGCTGGGCATCGACCGCTGCTCTGGCTGCCTGTGGATTCGCCCAATCAAAGAGCCTCGCCGAATCCCCTCCCGGACTTGCAGCCCCGTTGAAATCGCGCCGAACCAAAAGTCGGTCATCGGCCACCACACACGCCCCACCCGCCATGGCCTGCATGATTCGCTCTGAATACGAATGCACAAACTGCGTCGGCCCCCACGCAAGCCCAACACGACCACGGGCAAAAGCACCCGCACACTGCGCGTAACACACCTCCCCAGCATATTTGACCGTCCCCATGCAATGTGCCTGCCACGCTTCTGAGCCAAACACCCCGACCTTGAGTCCCTGCATCGCCTTGACCGTTTCGATCCGTCGATGCCGATTCACCATCGCGATCACCAACCCCCAAAGATACTTCTGCGCCTCCCAGCTTCCGGTAATCACCCCCCGCGACCCCATTACCAAATCAACCGCAGCCACATACCCAAGGTGAACCTCTTTGATCATCAAATGCGCGATCTCCTTGGCCATTGTCTGCACGGGCACATCGAGCTGCCCCAGACCCTGATCAATCGCCTCTTGCGATCGAACAGACCCCGTCACCACCACATCGAACGCTCGCTCATCAAACGCTTCGCAAGTCAAGGCATCGGCATCACACAACGACTCACGCGGAATCCCGTGAGGCATCCACGAATGCACCAAACCCGGGAATCTTGTCCGAAGCAAATGCACATCGTCAAGACAAGGCAACATCAACCGAAACCCCTCAAGTCCAACCCGCCGGGTCCACTGATCAAGAAGCGAATCGGGCAACGCAAAGGGGTGATCAACATGCACCTGCACCGCTGAAAGATTCGACCCAGGCACAAATAATGCTGGGGGAAGTTGCTCGATCGCTTGAGGCGTATTGAGAAACACAAATACCCCCTCGGTCGGTGACTCCTCTTCCGCGATATCCACCAGCCTCGCGTCATACCCCCTGGCGACAAATGCTTGGGCAATCTCGCTGGCCATCGCGCCAAGAAGATCAAACTGTGACTGGTACGAGCGATGAATCCAGATCGTTTCGGGTGTGCTTTGCATCAATCATGTATCGGACAAAGACACAATCAATCGGCAATCTCCTTCTCGCACACTCCCCTGCCTCTTGCCCAAAGGCGTCGGTATATGCCCCGCACAAATCGCTCGCATGTCTTCTTGCTTTCCCTCTTCCCTATCTCCTTCTTCTCCTCCAAATACCCCTTCTCCCAAAAATAACCGTGCCGCCCGAAACACTCGGACGGCACAGCGCAGGAAATGGGGGATCTGGTCAAACGATCTTTGCGTGAACGCTTGGAACGGGACGAATGCCGTGTCCGGAACTCGTCCCCGCATCCGCCTAAGAGGGGATAAGCGGACACTTTGTTTGGGCTTCTCTCAAAACCACCACTGTCGCTCGACGATCACCCTTTAGACCGCAACCGCTTCATCGAGCTCCACATGTGGGAAATCATTTTCCGTTTCAAGGAAATGATTGGCGTAGTTGGTATACAGATTGAACATCGTGATCGCGAGCACCTCGAGAATGTCCGCATCGCTCAAACCCGCCGACTTTGCCGATTCAAATGCTTCGTCGTTGGCATACCCACGGGTTTCAACGATCGCTCGGGCCAAGTTGATTGCTGCCTGTGTCTTGGGATCAGACGACTGCCCCTTTCGGTTGAGTTCGCGTTCCTCGTCAGAAAGCCCAACCATTTTGCCAATCGCGTTGTGTGCCGAGGCGCAATATCCACACTTGGTAAACGACGCCATGGCAATCGCGATGGACTCGCCGACCTGATCCCCCAACGAACCCGCCTTGAGCGCTTCCTTCTGCTTGACATAACTGTGGATCGCTGCAGGCGAATGTCCCAAAGTCGCCAGCAAGTTGGGAACCCGCCCAACCGTCGATTTGATGTGCTCAAGCACTTCACGGGCTGCGGGGTGTGCTTTTTCAATCGTTGTTGGTGCAATGCGAGGCATAAGAATCTCCATTCCTGTAAAAAGATTTGCTTTCCCAAAGGCCTTTGCGGATTCAAAGAACCTTGTCCACTTTTCTCTGGAAACGACTTGCGTCTCCCTCCACAATACGCTAGAATAGACCGATCGTTCTGTTTATTCATGATTTTTTTCAATTAATTTCTACTAAAACCACCTGGAGTCCCCATGCCGTCCAAGAAATCTGAGAAATTGATCGAAGTTGCCCGCAAACTTTTTGAAACCGAAGGGTTCCACACCACGGGCATCGACCGCGTCCTTGCCGAAGCGGGCGTGGCCAAGATGACCCTGTACAATAACTTTGGTTCCAAAGACGGACTCATCGTTGCGGTACTCAACAAATCCAGCGCCGAGATGATTGCCCGGCTCAAACAGATCGTCACCGAAGCCTCGACGGATCCATGCGAACAAATATTGGGCGTTTTTGATGCTTTGGCGATGTGGTTTTCGGACCCAGAATTTTGCGGATGCATGTTCCAAGCCGCCGTCGCCGAGTTCCCTGACCCACAGTCTGAACCCGCCCAAGCAGCTCGTGCCCACCAAGTCGCCGTCGCCAATATGTTTGCCGAGCTCTGCACTGCTGCCGAGCTCCCTGACCCACAGGCTTTGGGGCAAATGCTTGCCATGATTGCCTCGGGCGCCATGTGCACCGCCCGCCAAACCCAAACCCGCGAACCCGCCGACCACGCCCGCCAAATCGCTGAAATCCTGCTCGAACGGGCATGTTCTTCGAGCATCACCCCCTGCCACACCACTTCCTCTGAAAATTAAAGACACAAAACCAAAAATAAAGAAATAGAACGACCAGTCTGGTTGATTTTCTTGTATAGATCGGTAACCGGTCGCACGCAAACCCAAACAAATCTCACAGGAGCCTGACATGTCTACTCAATCCGTACTCGAGATCACCAGCTCAAATTTTGACGAAATTATCCAATCCCAGACCCCCACCCTCGTCGATTTCTGGGCACCTTGGTGCGGACCTTGCCGGGCCCTGGGCCCCACGATCGACAAACTCGCGCAAGACCTTGGCGAGCGTGCCCAGATCGCCAAGGTCAATATCGACGAACACCCTCAACTCGCAGCCCAATACGGGGTGGCATCGATCCCAACGGTCGTGATCTTCAAAAATGGGCAACCAACCGACCAGTTTGTTGGTATTCGTCCATACGCAGACTACTTCCACGCACTCGAAGGCTAAGCCGTCTCCTCTCCCCCAACACGCGCTCTCTCCATGAAAGCCCGGCAGCTGTATCCGGGCTTTTTTCATATCTCACGATCGGTATTCGCCCCTTTGAACCTACTGTTCACCGATGCCATCGACCACCACCACGCCTCTCAAGAAGCCGACCAAAGATCCTTGGGACACCCCGGGGATGCGCCAGTGGACCGCGATCAAAAAAACCCACCCAGATTGTGTGCTTTTCTTCCGCATGGGCGATTTCTACGAACTCTTCGGCGAAGATGCTGAAAATATCTCCCGTGATCTGGGGCTCTCACTGACCACCCGAGGCAATGCCATCCCAATGGCGGGTGTCCCTCACCATCAAAAAGCGGTCTATCTTCAGCGGGCGATCGACGCGGGGTATCGCGTCGCAGTGGTCGATCAGCTCGAAGACCCCAAAGAAGCCAAAGGCGTGGTCAAACGAGGCGTCACGCAAGTCGTCACGCAAGGAACACTCGTCGACGAGTCGCTGCTCAAAGAGGAACAGACGGTGCCTCTGGGTTCGATCGCGATTTTTGATGAGGCCCACGCTGGGCTCGCGATCGTCGAGCTCTCAACGGGCGCCTTCCACCTCTTCAACGGCTCACTCGAAGAATGCGCCGACGAACTCGCACGCATCGGGGTCAAAGAAATCCTCTACAACGCGCCAACCTCTGGCGAAGTTCCCAAACGCATCGAAACACTCGCCGCCTCCATCAATGCCTCAGCAACAGGCCGTCCGGGGTGGCACTTCCGGTCAGGCGAAGCGGTCGAGGCAATCTATGAAACCTTCAACATCTCAACCCTCGACGGATTCGGGCTTACCTCTTCGATGCCTGCGGTGCTCGCAGCGGGCGCAGTGATCCGATACCTCAAAGAAACACAGGCCGTCGAAGAATCGCAAGGCAATGCACCTGAACGCAGCGCCTTCGAGCAACCCCGCGCGACGCTGGCGCATCTGCGGGCACCGGTGCTCATCGACCGCGCCCAATCGTGCATCATCGACGCGACAAGTTTGCGATCGCTTGAGATCGAGCAGACCATCCGCGAACAATCACTCACAGGCTCGCTGGCGGGTATCTTCCTCGCCAGCCCGGTAGGCACGCGATGCGTGTTGCATACGCCAATGGGCAAGCGTTTGGTGCATTCTTGGCTCAGTTCGCCTTTGATTGATCGCCAGCAGATCGAACAACGCCAGCAGGCGATCACGGTGCTCCTCGAGGACCATGCCCTCTCGAATGCACTGGGTTCGATTCTCGGATCCATGTGCGATATTGCGCGCATCACGGGTCGCGTGGCCCTTGGACGCACCACCCCCCGCGATATCGCGGCCCTCGGCCGAAGTGCGGGGCTGATCGCCAAACTCATCGACACCATCGAGCAATCGCCCGCCTTGCGACAATACCACAATCAGCTTGAAACACTTGTGCAAACCATCGAACCCGTGGCACGGGAAATTATCCGTTCGTGCATCGACGACCCCCCTGCTCATCTGCGGGCGGGCGGGCTGATCCGTGATGGGGTTGATCAAGCCCTCGACGAGGCACGCACCCTCGAACGCGACGCGGGCAAATGGCTCGCCGAATACCAAGCCAAACTCATCGAAGCGCACGACCTGCCTTCGATGAAAATCGGGTACAACAAAGTCTTCGGCTACTACATCGAGCTTCCCAGTGCCCAAGCCCAACGCGCCCCCGATCTCTTCACCCGCAAGCAAACACTCAAAAACGCTGAGCGATACATCACGCCTGAACTCAAAGTTTTTGAGGAAAAAGTCCTCTCCGCTTCTGATGTGGCCATCGAACGCGAGCGGATCCTCTTCGATCAACTCTGCAACCAAGCCCACTCGATCATCACCGAACTAAGCACTTTCGCCGATATCGTCGCGACGCTCGATTGTTTGCTCGGCTTTGCGATCAAAGCCCGCGAGCGTGGGTGGACCAAGCCGATCATTGTCGATGAGCCTGTGCTCGATATCATCCAAGGGCGGCATCCGGTGCTCGATGAAACACTCGGGCACAGGTTCGTCCCCAACGATTGCACGATGGGTTCGGATGTTTCGCCGGCGACCCTCGCGCTCATCACCGGCCCAAATATGGCGGGTAAATCGACCTACATTCGTCAGAACGCGCTCTTGGTTGTACTTGCGCAGGCGGGCAGTTTCATCCCCGCCAATGACGCGACGATCGGGATCACCAAACGCATCTTTACCCGTGTGGGGGCTGACGATGCGCTCCATCGCGGGCAATCGACCTTCATGGTCGAGATGATCGAGACGGCCAACATCCTCAACAATGCCAACAGCTCGTCATTGGTCATCCTCGACGAGATCGGGCGAGGCACCTCGACGCTCGATGGCTTATCGCTCGCCTGGGCGATCTGCGAATGGCTCGCGGAGAATCGCCCTCGCACGCTCTTTGCGACGCACTATCACGAGATCACGGAGCTCGAAGAACGCCTAGAAAAGAAGGTGAAAAACCTCAATGTGGCCGTCCGCGAGTGGACGACTGAAGACGGACAACAAGAAATCGCGTTTTTGCATTCGATCCGCCCCGGACGGGCTGACCAGTCCTATGGCGTGCATGTCGCCCAGCTCGCGGGGGTGCCCAAAGCGATCACCAATCGCGCCCGCGAGATTCTCGATACGCTCTCGGTGCAGCACAGTGGGCGGGTTGATACCCAGCAAGTGCAGCCGCCGACGCCCAAGGCAGGCGATCAGCTCGGATTGTTCACCGAGTTTGTTCAACACCCGGCGGTCGATACGCTGCGGGAGATCAAACTTGACGAGCTCTCGCCTATGGATGCGTTTGATGTGTTGCGGAAGCTCAAGGACCATGTTCAAGAGAGTGGGTAATCGGCCGGGTGCCACTGCTTGATCGTCTTCGGCAAGCAGTGTCTTGCTTGATACTTGATGCACTCGAAGACACGCCTTGCCGAAGACGGTCAAGGCGTGGCACCCTTGGAAGATTCGACGCTTTCAAGTCTCCATGCTGCTCCGCATTCGGGGCAAATGGTGCAGGCGTCGGGTTCGGGGGTGAGATCGCGGATTGGATATGCGCATGCGGCGCAAAGCCCGGCTCTGAGCATTGCGCGTTTGGCATGCCCTGGGCTTTTCCAGTCAAACTTCGTCACGATGAATCCCATCGTTGTCCCGAATATCACGAATTGGATGACGCTGGCAATAAGTGACCATCTCGTGTACCCAAATCTGTAGTTCCCTGTGAACAAACCGAGGAGGATCGTTCCCACGAAGTCCAGAACCGCCATACCCACAACAAAGCATGCTCCGGTGATGAAAAACATCTTCCAGAATGAATCTGTATCGGTTTTTCGAGAAGCTCTCGACGCTTGAGCCCGCTGGTCTTGATCGCGTTGTGAATCCTGCAAACCTTATGCGGGTTCCCATGCGCATCAGCAATCGAGTCCTTTGGCGTCTTCATGGCTAGAGTTTACCCTGCAATCATCTGAGAGGATCGCGAAAGGATCATCAACATGTCACTGACCAACTACATCACGCTGGGCAACTCGGGGCTTCGCGTTTCGCCGTTGTGCTTAGGCACCATGACCTTTGGCAATGAATGGGGCGTGGTGGGCACGAATCTTGAAGAGTCGCTCGATGTGCTCAGCGCGTATCTTGATCGCGGGGGCAACTTCCTCGATACGGCCAATGTGTATACAAAGGGGCACTCGGAGAAGATCATCGGGGACTATTTTTCAGAGCATCCGTCCAAGCGCGATCGCACGGTCATCGCGACCAAATGCTGCGGCAACATGCACCCGAGTGATCCCAATGGTGGCGGGTCTGGACGCAAGGCAATTATGCATCAGGTCGAGGATTCGCTGCGTCGGCTGCAGACGGATTATATTGATTTGTTGTGGATTCATTTCTGGGATCGCCACACGCCTTTGAGTGAGACGATGAGCACGCTCAATGATCTGGTTCGATCGGGCAAGGTGCGTCATATCGGATTTTCCGATCATCCGGCTTGGGTATGCGTCGAGGCGCAGAACATCGCCAAGGCCAATTATTGGGAGCCTCTGATTGCGATCCAGATCGAGTATTCACTCTTGCAGCGGACCGCCGAGGATGATCTCCTGCCGATGGCTCAGCACATGGGACTCGGTATCACGCCTTGGTCTCCGTTGCGAGGCGGAGTGCTTTCGGGCAAGTACACCCGCGATTCGCGTCCATCGCCTGAGGATACCCGGGCAGCGGTGGATTCGCCGTTTTTGATCGAATCAACCTATGCGCTGCTCGATGTCATCAAGGAGATTGGGAAAGAGGTCGATGCGACGCCGGCGCAGATTGCGCTCAACTGGGTGCAGTCGAACGATGCGGTGAGTTCGACGATTATTGGGGCGAAACGGCTTTCGCAACTCGAAGACAACTTGGGCGCGTTGGACTTCACACTCTCCGATGAGCAACGATCCCGGATCGAGGCGATGTGCCCCTACGACAAACATTTCCCCCACAACTTCCTCGACAAGATCATCCCATCGATCCAAAATGGCACAACGATCAACGGCATTGAGGGTGCGCCATGGGCCTTGGGCCCTGCGGATGACTCTGAACGATATTAAGTTATCTGTCCTGCATCCGTTTGTGCGGGTCAGGAAGGATGGAAACACCGGCCGAGTTGCTTATCTGGGTGTTCTGATGGACATTCCTTTTCGATGATGTAGGCATGAACCATGTCTTTGCTGCCGTTGCTCCTCTTTCGATCGCCTCGCTGCTCCTCGCATCGGGATGTGCTTCGAGTCAAACCCGCACACAAGCCAATGGATCGGTATCTCCGAGCGCCCCCCAGAGCGTCGAGCAAACCTATGTCCCGAGCCCATCTGAACAGACATCGGTCATCTACGCAAGTGACGAGTTGGTTATCGGAACGGCATTCGATCATGCAATCCCCCACTACCGCGCGCCCATCACCGACTACACCTTGTCCGAAATCCAAGCAGAACTCGAAGCGATGCACGATCTTGATCGCCAACTCGTTGGCGACTCCTTGTCGATCAACCCAAATGACCAAGCCACCGCCAGCGCCATCCGGGCGATTGATCGCGTGCATGCCGATCGGCTCAAGGAAATCGTCGACCACATCGGCTGGCCGACACGCGAAATGGTTGGTCTCAAGGCCACACAAGCCGCCTATATGGTCATCCAGCACGCCGGACACGACAATGAGTTCCAGAACCGATGCCTCGCGCTGATGGTTGATCTGGTTGAGGAAGGCGAGTTGCCTGCATCGTATGTTGCGTTGCTGACGGATCGGATTCGTGTCTTCCAGAATCAGCCTCAGGTCTTTGGTACGCAGATGTCAATGGCATCCAATGAACACGGGGTGCTGGTACCCACCCCAACCGTCCCAATCGAAGACCCCGAACACCTCGATGATCGGCGCAAGCTCATGGGGATGCCGCCCCATCGCGAGTTTGTCAGCGCCATTGCAGCTGCTTACGAAGCGATGCGGGTCGACGCGGGCAGCACCTACGCCACCGTCCCGACTTCAGACTGACACCCGAGATCGAGCATCACTTATTGCCCTTCAAAGCCCAATCAAAATCCACACAAACGCCGAGAGGCACCCGATATCTCCATCAAATTGGAGATATGGGATGTGGATTGCATTTTTTTGCAACATCCAAGGCTTCATTATCCGTATATGAGGGCACTACCCATTCGGGTAGCGTCTTCAGCTGTTTTTTCACTGATCCCGCGTCCAATTGGACACTCGTTCCCCACTGACGAACACAACTCAAGAGGTCCCTCATGCTCAATATCGCTGCCGTTGCCGCGTTGGCCGGTGCATCCGCACTCGCGCCAGTCTCATCCGCACCTGTCCAAGCTGACGAGCAGTTTGGAAATCCGTCATTCCAAGTCATCTCCGATACCGAAATCATCGTCGATGGATACACATTCGGATCATGGGAAGAACTCTACCAGTCCGGATACTACGGCTTTGAAGATACCAGGTGCGGTACACCTCTGCACATCCCCCATGATGCCGATGCCGATGGTACCAGAGGAAGCAGCGACTGCACCTACAGCAGAACAATCATTCGGCCAGAGTACGACCCATCGGTCGCCAAATACCGTATCCCCGTCGTTGTTCATATCATCCAAAGAACCAATGGCACAGGATCAATGCCAGACGAACGAGTCATCTCTCAAATTGAAATTCTTAACGAGGACTTCCAGGCACTTGCTGGCTCCAACGGTGCACCGGGCAATGATGCGCAGATCGAGTTCTATCTCGCCACGGTCGATCCCGACGGCAACCCAACCAACGGCATCACCCGCTCGACCAATAACACTTGGTACAATGACGGCGGCGGATACTACAACTTCTTGGCGTGGGATACCAATCGCTACCTCAACATCTACACCAACAGCGCCTCAGGTGCTCTTGGCTATGTCCCTGACCTGCCACAAGGCGGAATCGCAGGCTCAAACGCAGACCGCGTAGTCGTCCTCCATTCGACCTTCGGACGCAACGCACCATTTGCACCATTCGATCTCGGGCGCACCACAACCCACGAGGTCGGTCACTACCTCGGACTTTATCACACATTCACCGGCGGATGCTCAGGGGGAAGCGGATACACCAGCGGCGACCTGATCGCCGATACCAACCCTGAGAGCTCTCCAACCTTTGGCTGCCCGGGAAGCCGATTCTCCTGTGGCTTGCCCGCCCCATTCGACAACTACATGGACTACTCCGACGATGCGTGCATGAATAAGTTCACCCCTGAACAGAACAACCGCATGCGATGCTCGCTGCTCACCTACCGCCCCAACCTCTACACCATCGCTTCCAGCGGGTGTTCTCCCGCAGACTTCGCTGAACCGTTTGGGCAACTCAACTTCTTTGATGTCTCGGACTTCCTCTTTGCCTTTGGCACCAACGATCCCAACGCCGATATCAATGACGACGGCGTATTCAACTTCTTCGATGTCTCGGACTTCCTGACCATCTTCGCCCAGGGATGCCCATAAGCACTCCCCTGCCTATCGGCGCACTGCGCACAATCAAGCCCCATTTGTAAACGGCTCCTTCTGACCTCCAGAGGAGCCGTTTTTGATGGTGAGACGCGGAAAAACAGATGATCAATCTGGTTCTAGGGCAGGTGGTTCAATCCGAGACCAACGCGTATACTTACCTTCCCAAAACCAATCACCCATCGTAACACGATGATGCCCTGATCGGATTTGGTCTGACAGGCCACCTTAGCTCAGTTGGTAGAGCGAAGCTTTCGTAAAGCTTAGGTCGCGAGTTCAAGTCTCGCAGGTGGCTTTGGACAAATGGCTCTGGTTGTCCGAAAAACAATCCTCGTTCAGAAAACTCAAGGCCATGTATAAAAGGCTATGTATAAATTGCAGCGCTGTTCTTTGTTTGACGGCTTTCCCAGATTCTTCTTGCAAAACACACCCATCTCTTTACAATCAGACCAACATGCCATTCCGAGCCCGAGATGCACGATTCCACGAGATCGAATGCTCGACGGGCATCAACCACTGAAATTAGAGAGAGCACCCCATGAAAAACATACGCAAACCCTTTGGTTTAGGGACCATCGTTGCCGTCCTCGCTGCTTCCCCCCTCCACGCCGACACCACACAGACTGGCCCGAGTGTCTATGAAATCGACGCCGGTGTTTTGTTTACCATCGTCAATCAGGGCGCTTCGAGTTGGCTCTGGAGTTGGACCGACTCGTCAGGAGCCTTTACCAACATCGAAGACCCGACTTTGGTGCTCACCGCAGGCGAAACCTATCTCTTCGACAATGTCGCCTCCATCCACCCATTCGCCATCACCGACGACACCCTGCCTGTGAGTGGAACCGATGGCAATTACTTCCGCGACACCACCGACCCTGGGGTCATCAATGATGCAGTCCTTTCTCCAACGGCCGATTTTATCGACGACCCGGCCCCGGCAATTGACGGCATCACTTGGAGCCTCACCAATGATGATGTCGGCATCTACTACTACACCTGCATGATTCCCTTCCATCCCGGTATGACCGGCAAGTTCGAGATCGTCGCGGGCGCACCTTCGTGCCAAGCCGACCTGACCAATGACGGGCTCCTCAACTTCTTTGATGTCTCCGCTTTCCTGAGCGCCTTTGCCCTAATGGACCCCGTTGCCGACTTCAATGATGATGGCCAGTTCAACTTTTTCGATGTCAGCGCCTTCCTGACCGCCTTCGCCGATGGGTGCCCATAATTTGGATTCAAATCATCTGGGCCATACTTGGGGGCTTTTCTGAATCTGACCAATCTGCGCAAGCGGCCAAGTGACCAAACAACCGATGCAACCGATCGGTCAACTTGTGCGTATTGCCTTGATCTGGTATACTCATGGTGTCGAGACTTCACTCTTGACGCCGAGCCCCAGAGTTGAGTGTGAGATGAGCAAGCTCTATCTCCCGCCGTGTGTGTGCCCGCTGCTGATAAACGGATTGATGGAACGGATCGCCATTACCCCGCCGGAGCAGCACTGCCATGAGCAAGGCATGCCTGGGTCATGGCAGTGGATCATGGAGTAGTTCATTCGGATCATGCCAAAGGCACAGGCTCACACAAGTCATACACCGATCCACACGGAGACGCCCCATGCCCCACCGATCTCGCACAATCAATACCTTGGGCTCTCTGACCGTGACCCTCGTTGCCAGCGCTGGGTTCCCAGCCATCGGGATTGCCACCCTGAGCATCAGTTCAGACACCGCGCTCGCCCAGAACACCGATTCGGACACTGCCGAAACTCGCCGGGCCAAGCGTGACACCCTCCTTGCCTTATCAAAGCCAGTTACACTCGATGTCACGGATCAGCCTCTGGGCGATATCCTCGACTTCATCTCCGAAATCACCGGCGCCGAATTCGAGCCAATCTACCTCACCGACAATACCACAGCCAACGGCATGGACCCTGAAACACCCATCACCATCAAAGTCTCCAATGTCCCCGCCCTCGTTGTGCTCGACCGCGTCTTGCTCCGCGCCCAGCGCATTGAAGCTTCCGGCGATGAATACACCTGGCAATTCACTGATATCGGGTCACTCGAAATGGGTCCAAAGCTCGAGCTCAACCACAACCAACGCGTCGAGCTCTATGACCTGGCCGACCTGCTCTTTGTCGTCCCCGATTTCGACAATGCTCCCAACTTCAACCTCCAAAGTGCCGTCCAAGCTGCCAGTGGGAGCGGCGGCGGTGGTGGCGGTAGCGGACGAAGCCCATTCACCGGCGGTGCTCAACGCACTGATTTGGCCTCCGCTGAGGACCGGGCCCAGGCGATCACCGATCTTATCCAAAGCACCATCGAACCCGACCAGTGGGTCGACTTGGGCGGCGACGGAGCCTCGATGACCTTCTATGGCACCTCCATCATCGTCACCGCGCCCGACTACATCCATCGCCAGATTGTCGGATACTCATTTTGGCCCTCACGCCTCCAGCAAGTTCGCAAGGTTGATGGCAAACAGAAGATCATCATCAAACCAGACACCCCAAAACGCCGATCCCCATAACCCCGACTTGCCCCTCACCCAAGCCTCCTCTCTCGTCAGCCGACCATACTAAGTCGGCTGATTTTTTCCAATCATCGACCACCAAGGCAACCCGCGCTCGCATCTTTGGGTACATTATGATGATCTATGTCCACAGCTCAATCCTACATCTCGACGGACCGCGAATGTGATCAGTGTGGGTATAACCTGCGCGGGCTCCCAGAGGGAAGCAAATGCCCCGAATGCGGCACTTCGATCAGGAAAATTGTCCAAAAATCATCAGGTACCATGTCCAACGAAGCGCCCTCCCGCTTTGTACGAATGCTTCAGCTTGGGTTCTCACTGGCCTCGCTGGCGATCATCGGCTCAATCGTCGTCCCCATTTTCCTTGGGGTCTTCTTTGTGATGGGTGTCAACTCTGGAGTGATCTATCGGTCCGGCGTTGCACTCAACTTCGTGGCTCCATTCCTCTGGGTCGCCGGGATTTGGTTCATCACCTTACCTCGCCCCAATCGAGGGCAAATCGTTCCTGACAAGGTGCTCGACAGTGATCGGTATCGACTGATCATCCGCATGGTCAGTGTCGCTTGGCCGATCTACCTGCTCGTCTCGATGGGACTCTCTGCGCTGGCCTCGAGACCAGTATCTCCCTCAGCATTGCTCATGGTCCCATTCTCGATCGTCCACATCACCGCGGGCACCATCGCTTGGATCGGTCTCATCCCGACCTGTGTCTACTTCGCCGAGCTCGGGCACTGGGCATCGCATGACCACCTCGCCCAGCGCCTCCGATCCACCGCATGGGCCATGGCGGTCTTTGGAACAATCACCGTCGTGCTCTCTGCGATCGCTGCCCTCAACATTGCCCCCAGCGCTGCAGCTGCGTTTTTACGCATGTTCATCATCTTTCTTGTTGTGATCGCGGTGATGGTCTTCCTTCTCACCGTTATTCAACTCACCTCGGTCATGAAATGGGTCATCAAACACCAACGACTCGCGGCCGGGTCGGCAGATCGCGTCCGCGCCAGGATCGAACGCGAAATTACCTCCTACGGCACCATTGTCACCGGACTCAAGTGCCAGTTCTGCAACTATAATCTCGATGGATTACCCTTCGGAGGGCGTTGCCCAGAGTGCGGCGAGTCCTACGCAGACATGACCCCCCTGCCCATCCTCGATCCTGCCAAGATGCACCTCGATCGGGATGAGTCCGAAATCGAAGTTGAAGAAGGCGACAACAGGGGAATCTATTTCAACCAAGAGCTCGATGCGTTCGGCAAGCCTAAAGTCGCCGGACTTCGCTTCGAACCCGAAGACAACCCCATCCCTGACGAGGGTGATATCCCGCTGGTTGACGATGAGGCACAAGAAAAAAACAAAGAATAAATATTTGTCATCCTGATTGATAGAATGCACCAACACCCATGAACCACTCGACGATCAAGGATGATGCTGTGCTCAAACAATGGACCTCCACCACCACCGCCAGCGAGATCGCCGACTGGATCGCTGCCCAAGGCTCTATCCTCCTGCTCACCCACACCAAGCCCGACGGCGACGCCCTAGGCTCGACCATCGCGCTCGCCCGGGCGATCAATCTGATGAGTGAAACTTCCGGCGCCGCCTCGAAAGCCGAGTGCTGGTACGCGGCCCCAATGCCCTCATGGGCCAAGACCATCATCGACAACACCAAAGCCAAAACCATCGAAGCCCATCAGCCGATCCCCAGTGCGTTTGACCCGCAAGGCATCCTCATCGCCGACACCGGGTCGTGGAACCAGCTCGCCCCCTTCGCCAAGTTTTTAAAGTCTAGGCTCGATCGCACCACGATCATCGACCACCACCTCCAAGGCGACGCCGACATCGCCTCGCGTCGACTCCTCGATACCACCGCCGCCGCGGCTGTGCAACCAATCGCCGAGATATGTTGTCATCTTCTTGGGGTCACTTCACCCGATGAACTTCCCGAAGAGGTGGCCACCCCCCTCTATGTTGGACTTGCAACCGATACCGGATGGTTCAAGCACTCCAATGTTGACGGACGCGTCATGCGACTCGCTGGCCAACTTCTCGATGCAGGCGTGAATCACACTTCGCTCTACGCGATGCTCTACCAACGAGACCGCACCGCCCGATTCAAACTCATGGCCCGTGCGCTTGAGTCGATGGAAGTGCTCAAAGACAAACACGCAGCCATCATGATGGTCACCCTCCAAGATTTCAAAGACACCAAAGCCGGCCCCGGTGAGACCGGCGGGTTCGTCGATCTCCCCCAATCCGTCGCCGCCATCCGTGTCGTCGCCCTGCTCACCGAACAGTATGACAGCGATGGCACATTTACCAAAGTCTCGCTTCGTTCCAAACCCGATGAATGGGAAGGCAAACCGGCTGTCGATGTCAATGCGGTCTGTAACACCCTCGGCGGCGGCGGGCACGCCCGAGCTGCGGGTGTCAAAATCCGCAAACCACTCGATGAAGCCAAAGCGATGCTGATCGAAGCCCTACCATGACATACTCTTCAAGTCGAAGAGAAGGGCACCGGCATATACTCCTCTCATGCCCTCCCCAAAACGGAACAACGATCGCCAATCCACCATCCGCTCCAAGATCGAACAAGAGCTCCGCAACCCCGGCTCGCGCTCCGGCGATGAATATAAATCCGCCCAAGGCAATCGCCTCCGCCCCGGCAAACGACCGCCGATGCGGGTGATGACTTCGACCCTCTGGGAATACCCTTCCCAGCATTACGATGCCAAAGACGGCAGCAAATTCCAAGGCTCGAAAGATTACATCGGTGCCACCCCATCGTGGATTATCTGGCAACTCCTCACCCGATACACCCGCGAGAACGACACCGTCCTCGATCCAATGTGCGGCTCGGGCACCACGCTCGATGTCTGCAACGATCTGGGTCGAAAGGGCATCGGGTTCGATCTCAACCCACAACGCAAAGAAATCACCCACGCCGACGCACGCGAGCTTCCGGTACCTGATGAATCAGTCGATTTCTGCTTCATCGACCCGCCGTATTCGACACATATCGATTATTCTGATGATGAACGCTGCATCGGCAAACTCGACGCCAGCGAAGCGATGCGTGATGGCGATGTGATGGACGGACACGCCTACTACGAAGCGATGGACCAAGTTCTCTCCGAACTCCACCGCGTGATGAAGCCGAACCGGTACATGGGGCTGTATGTTTCGGACTCATGGAAAAAAAAGCCCGGCCACAAAGGCGGCATCTTCATGCCCATCGGATTCGAACTCTTCGCCACCATGCGCCAATACTTTCAACCCGTCGATATCATCACAGTCGTCCGCCACAATAAGAAGCTCAAGCAGGGCAATTGGCACAAATCCGCCGAGAAGGAAAATTTCTTCCTCCGTGGGTTCAACTACTTGTTCATTACGAAGAAGGTGGATTGACGACTCTTGTTCTTCCCAACGAGCCCCTGTAATCACAGCATCCCATCCTCAGGATACTCGGGCTTGTTCTTCTTAGGATCATCAATCTGAACCCGAATCACATCAAGCATCGCGTGGAGCTTGGCCCGTTCTTCCGCCGACAACTCCTCGGCTGCAGCAAGCATCCCCTCGATGGTGAGCTGCTTGCGTTGACTCGAGCCATCGGGGAGTCTTCGGATCGCTGCCCCGGCTCGATCATTGAGAAAAGTCGGCTGATCTTCGAGCATATCGGCGATCTTGCGGAGCATACTCGCTGCCGTCTGGGCCGCCACGCCATGCCCGATCCGCACACGCACCGGGACCAATGACCCTTGATCCTCCGGGCGATGGATGATGGTGCCGTTGATAACATGCCCGTCGGCATCGACGGCCGGATCATCATCGCGATCAAAGGTCGCGGCGTTCATGCCAGAAAAATAAGCAGCAAGATGGTTGGTATCGGCTTGATCAAATTTCATACAAGAGTGTAGGGCCGGTGTTTAGTCGGGGTCAGCATCTTCACGGACAGATTCGCCAACAGATTCGATCCATCCCCCACCAATCACCATCTCAGGGGATTTCAAATCATAAATCGCCAACGCCTGCCCTGGCGTGATGGCTCGCTGAGGCTCGTCAAATACGCACTCGAAACACCCGACCCGACCCGAAGGCGTATCCGCATCGATCCGATCGAGCACACGAATCTTCGCAGCCACTGGCTCGGCATTGTACCGATGCTGGGCGAGCACCGGGTACCAATCGCCCAGCTTCGAGTCATCAATCAACCAGTTCGCTTCATGCGCCACGCACGAACTCGCCATCAGGTCGTCGTTTGACCCAACGGTAACGATGTTCGTCTCGGGATTTTTGTCGATAACATAAATCGGTTTGCCCGCAGCAACCCCGATGCCTCGGCGTTGTCCGATCGTAAACTTGTGCTGACCGTCATGTTCACCGAGTTGCTCGCCATGAATATCGACAATCTTGCCCTTGACCCGCAACTCAGGTCTGCGCCGCTCGACCAACCCTGCGTAGTCGTTATCGGGAACGAAACAAATTTCCTGCGAATCGGGCTTATCAAATACCGGCAAGTCATACTTTTGAGCAATCGCCCGAACCTGAGCCTTGGTCGCAAATTCCCCGATCGGCAGGAGCATCTCGGCAAGCCGATCCTTGGGCGCACCATACAACACATAACTCTGATCTTTATCACGATCCAATCCACGCAAAAGCCTCGGCTCATCGCCGCTGCGATCGATCCTCGCATAATGACCCGAAGCGATCAACTCCGCTCCGATCTGATAGGCATATTCGTGTAACTTGCCGAACTTGAGCCAATCGTTGCACCGCACACACGGATTGGGCGTTCGACCCTTGGCGTATTCATCGACAAAATAATCAATAATCCGACCGAAGTCCTTCTTGAAGTTGCAGACATACAGCGGGATACCAAGCTTCGCCGCCACCTCACGCGCATCGGCCGCATCGCCAACCGAACAGCATCCCTGATGCCCGATCTTGATCTTGGCAGGATCACACGACACGCCGGCGGTGTCAAATTCCATCAACTCATCAATCGTCTCGCCCGGCGAACCCAGTCGCATAAAGCACCCAATAACTTCATAGCCTTGCTCGATCAGGATCGCCGCAGCTGCGGATGAATCCACCCCGCCTGACATTGCAACGAGCACTTTTGATCCGGGTTTAGGAATCGAACAGTTCATACCCGCGCCACCAGCATGGATTCAACGGTACCCTTGGCCCGCATCACATCGCGCCCAAGCTGTTGGCTCAGCACATCGACCGATGCAAATTTCATCTGATCGCGCACCCATCCGATGAGTTTCACCGTGATCGCCCAGCCGTACTCCGGGAAATCATCCGTCGGCATCCACGGATGCCCATCACCGTCAAACACATGCACCTCGGCGCGTCGATCCGTCCCATTTACGGTTGGCCTTGTCCCAACATTCACCGCCCCGCCCATTTCCGTTCCATCGGGCAACATCACGACCGCCCCATACACCCCATCGCAAGGCAGCATGGAATCGGTCTTGAGATTCGCCGTGCGGAATCCGATCTGTCGACCGAGTTGAGCACCCTGCACCACCGTCCCAATGAGTTCATGGGGCCTCCCAAGCACAAAGCCCGCATCACGCACACGACCATGGGCAATCAACCATCGCGTCATCGTTGACGATGCCTTAACGATCGACTGATCCGTGAGCGCAACCTCGACCCCGGGCACGATCTGCACCTCCACGCCTCGCAGCGAGGCGAACTCTTTCAAAGCTGTCGGCGTGCCCGCTCGGCGCTTGCCGAACCGAAAATCGTGCCCCTCAACAATCACCCTCGGCCGATACGAATCGATCACAAAGTCCACAAACTCCTGCGCAGACATCGCCAAGAGTTCAGGTGTCGGCTCAAGCACCACCACCTCATCGGCCCCCATCGCCTTGAGCCGATCCACCCGCACACCAATCGGCTCGATCGGTGTGGGCGCCTGCTCAGGATTAAGTACCATCATTGGGTGAGGATTAAAGCTCAGCACAACCACTTTCCCGTCGATCCCCACAACCTTTCGGCATCGATGAACGAGCGCTGCATGCCCATTGTGAACCCCGTCGAAGTTGCCGACGGTCAGGGCAATCGGATTGGATTCGTTGCCAGCCATACCCAAGTTTAGCCCCCCCGAATGCATTGTTCGGCATTGGTTGCCCCCACGCGATGACCTAGAATCCAATCCACTTTTCCGAGATCGAAATCTCGGACTCACGCCTTACTCTCGGAGCTTATCCATGGCGTTATTTGGTCGCAAATCGAAGTCCTCGTCCGCACAGGTTTCAGCAGCTTCAACTGTTGTCGCCCCTGCACCAAGCACGAGGCCTCCAGTTGCGACGACTTCCACACCCGAACGCGAAACTGTCATCATGAATGTCGGCACCGAGATGCTCGACATCGCCAAAGACCACAAGTCAGGCTTGCTCTCAGCCAAGTTCTACCAAGACAAACTCATGGACTGGTCCATGAAAGACCACAACTTCAAGGTCCAACTCTTCCGCTTTGTCGATGCCTTCCCATCGCTCACCACTCCCGAAATGGTCCACGATCACCTCGTCGATTACCTCACCCAACCGGGCGTGAAGGCCCCGCCTTTTATGGACCTTGGGCTCAAAGCCGGCGGTGTCGCCAAGGGGATGATGACTAAGACCATCAGCTCACAGATCAACAACATGGCCAAGAACTTCATCGCAGGCACCGATGCCAACGATGCCCTCCCGATGCTCGGCAGACTCTGGAAAAACGGCATCGCCTTCTCCGTCGATCTCCTCGGCGAAGCCTGCGTCTCCAACGCCGAAGCCGACGCCTACCAATCCAAATACCTTGATCTCGTCAACAACCTCGTCGGTGAAGCATCCTCATGGACACCCAACGGACGCCTCGAATCTGATCACCTCGGCATCGTTCCCCGTGTCAATGTCTCGATCAAAGTTACCAGTTTGTGTGCCAATTTCAACCCCATCGCCCCTCAAGCAGCCATCGAAGATTTTATGAGCAGAGCGACACCGGTGCTCGAAGCTGCCAAATCCAATAGGGTACTCATCAACTTCGATATGGAGCAATACGAACTCAAAGACCTTACCATCGACACTTTCATGCACGCCTGCGACACCATCGACTTTGAAGCCGGACTTGCGATGCAGGCGTATCTTAAGAGCGGCGTGGACGATGCCAAACGCATCGCCAACTGGGCGAAAAAAACCGGGAAGATCGTCACCGTGCGCCTCGTCAAAGGCGCGTATTGGGACTACGAAACCATCCACGCCGAGCAAGAAGGTTGGCCTTGCCCGGTCTGGAACGAAAAATGGCAAACAGACCAATGCTTCGAAGAAATGATCGAAATCTTCCTCGACACCTGCCCAACCAAACCCGGCGAGGGTGGCATCAAACTCGCGCTGGGTTCGCACAATGTCCGCTCGATTGCAGCAGCACTCGCCGGACTCGATCAACGCAACCTGCCGCGCAAAGCCATCGAACTCCAAATGCTTCACGGCATGGCCGATCAACTCAAATACGCCGCGGAAGAAATGGGACTCCGCGTCCGCGAATATGTCCCCGTCGGCGAAATGATCCCCGGCATGGCCTACCTCGTCCGCCGACTCCTCGAAAACACCTCCAACGAATCTTGGCTCAAGTCCGGATTTCTCGACCACGCCGACACTGCCACACTCTTGGCCGACCCGGCAACCCAACACAAGGGCGCGCTGCCGACCGATCTTTGCGAAATTGCTCCCGAACGCCATCAACTCTCACCTGCCCATCCTGATATTGGAAATGGCCGACCGTTCTACTCGGCGCCATTGCGAGATTTTGCTGAAGAATCCCAACGCAACGCCTTTGCCCGCGCGATGGCCTCCGCCACCCTTCCCGTGGTCGCCAACGACCACACGGTCGAGCAAGGTCAAGCGATGATCGCTTCAGCCCACGATGCCTTCCCCGCATGGCGCGATTTCGACCCCATCAAACGCGCTCAAATACTCGAGCGCATCGCAACAATCATGCTCGACCGGCGCGACGAACTCTCCGCAATCGTCTGCAAGGAAGCACGCAAAACCTGGCACGAAGCCGACGCCGATGTGTGTGAAGCCATCGACTTCTGCGCCTACTACGCCCGCACAGCTCCTGAGCTTTTCACCCCCAAACGCTTGGGCAGATTCATCGGCGAACTCGACGAGTTGTGGTATCAACCCAAAGGCGTCGCCGTCATCATCTCCCCTTGGAATTTTCCCCTCGCCATCTGTTGCGGCATGACCGTCGCGGCTTTGGTGACGGGCAACACGGTTGTCCTCAAACCCGCCGAGCAAACCCCCGGCATCGCAAAAATCCTCTTCGACATCATCACCGATGCACTCGACGAGTTCAACGCCCCCAATCATGTCATCCACTTCTGCCCTGCCCCCGGCGAAACCACCGGCGCCGCCCTCGTCCGTGATCCACGCATCGCACTGATCGCCTTCACCGGGAGTAAAGCCGTCGGGCTCGACATCATCCAAGCTGCTGGAACCACGAGCGAAGACCAGGCGATGGTCAAACGCGTTATCTGCGAAATGGGTGGCAAGAACGCCATCATCGTCGATGCCTCCGCCGATCTCGACGAAGCCGTCCTTGGCGTGCGCTACTCTGCGTTCGGGTTCCAAGGCCAAAAATGCTCCGCCTGCTCACGCTGCATCGTCGTCGATCCCCAAGGCTCTGATGGGCCACGCATGAAACTCTTCCTCGAACGCCTCGGCGAATCCACCAAGACCCTGGTCCTTGGCGCACCTGATGATCCCAACACCGATGTCTCCCCCGTAATCGACAAAGAGGCTGCCGATAGCATCCGAAGATTTATTCAATCCGCCAAAGACGAGGGGCTGACCCAACTTGTCGGCACTGAGGATTTCACCATCCCCGAAGATATCGACGACCTTATCGCCCCCCACATCTTCACAGGCGTCACCGAGACAAACACGATCTACACCCAAGAAATCTTCGGCCCAGTCTTGGCCATCATCCACGCCAACGACTTCAACGAAGCGATGCGCTTGGCCAATACCCACATATATAAACTCACCGGCGGCGTCTTTACCCGAAAACCCGCACACATCAACCAAGCCAAACGCAACTTCCGCGTCGGCAACCTCTACATCAACCGAGGATGCACCGGCGCACTCGTTGGCCGACAACCCTTCGGCGGCTTCGGCATGTCGGGTGTCGGTTCCAAAGCCGGCGGCCCGGATTACCTCCACCAGTTCGTCGACCCAAGGGCATCCTGCGAAAACACCATGCGAAGAGGCTTTGCCCCAGAGCTTTAGACCGTCTGGAGTAGTCCCAATAACACCAGTTGCGGAGCATCCGCTGGCCAACACGAGCCAGAGTTGGCACGCTTCTCTCATGCACGCCCGCAAAGCCTTTACCCTCGTCGAAATCCTCATCGTCGTCGTCATCCTCGGCATCCTTGCTGCCATCGTGGTGCCTCGATTCACTGGCGCCACCGAAGATGCACGCATCAGCGCCTTCATCGCCAGCATCAAAACCTACGCAGACGCCTGTGAATACTACAACGCACGCGAAGGACGGTATCCCGTCGATGGCAGTTCAGGTGCAGTCCCTGCAGGGATGGAAACCTATATCGATGAAGACGAATGGACGGCAGGCACACCAATGGGCGGCGTGTGGGACACAGAATACCAAGAATCTGGCGTCACCGCTGCCGTCGGAGTGCATTTCAACGACGGTACAAACCCAGGCGACGCCGTCATGCTTCTTGTCGATCAACGATTCGACAACGGCGATCTTGACACCGGGTCATTCCAAAAACTCGCTGGCGATCGCTACTACTATGAAACTATCTCAAAACCCACCCGATAGCCGATAAACGCTCTGGTCATGGATGACCAGAAGGAGGTGCCAGGATGGCTAAACGACATCAACGACGAAAAACGCAGCCCACAATCTGGCGGTGTCCCGA
>Ga0256839_1000068_pt1 | contig 131120 bp, 103 predicted proteins | sample 354166metaG_FD_185968 | JGI IMG/M metagenome (GOLD analysis project Ga0256839, IMG submission 185968) | Hydrothermal vent microbial communities from Mid Atlantic Ridge, Atlantic Ocean - 354-166 | ecosystem: Environmental > Aquatic > Marine > Hydrothermal vents | place: Atlantic Ocean: Mid...
CAAGTCATCGTGCGCAGCTGGACGGCCACCGATGAGTGCGGCAACCAAGCTACAGCTACCCAGACCATCACGCTGACCGACAATACGGCGCCAGTGTTAGTTGGCGTGCCCGACGACACAACAGTGGAATGCGACGATATCCCTCCTGCTGCCACCGTGACGGCTACCGACAACTGCGATGGCGATATAGATGTGCAGTTTAGCGAGCAGACGCAGGCAGTCGATGAGTGCAGCTATTACATCATTCGGACTTGGACAGCCACCGATGCCTGTGGTAATACGACTATGGCTCAGCAGAAGCTGTTCGTCATCGACACTACGCCACCTACTTTTGTCGACGCACCGGCAGATGTGACGGTAAGTTGTGACGCCGTCCCCGCACCAGCTGATGTGGTGGCTATTGATAACTGCGACGACGACGTGAGCATAGACTACTTCGAGTTTCCTCAGGATACAGCCTGTATGTATCAAATCAAGCGGGTGTGGACAGCTACCGACAATTGTGGCAACTTTAGCTCGCATACCCAAATCATTACGGTGAAGGACACCGAAGGGCCGACCATCACACCTATAGAGCCAGAATTGATCGGCTATCAGGATGGAGATACCCTCGCATTTGAATGTGATCAGGTATTGGTGTTGAGCGATTCCAGCGTAGTAGTTTCCGACAATTGTAGTGAAGTGACCGATTTGGTCTTTGTCGAGCAAGTGGTAGACGGCGGCAACTGCCCTGAGGATGGTTATTTAGTACTCATGTATTGTGGCTGGGAAGCGACTGACGCCTGTGGCAATACTTCTTCACTTTATTTCTACATCAAGGTGATAGATACGACGCCACCTCTGGTAATGGATGTGCCTGCTGATGTCACCGTGGAATGCGATGCCATTCCCCCAGTGGGCACTGTGACTGTTATGGACAATTGCGACGATGAGGTAGCGGTAGTATTTGCCGAAACAATTGAACCCGGCAACTGCCCGCATAGCTATGCCATCGTGCGCAGCTGGACAGCTACCGATCATTGCGGCAATGCCACGACAGCTACGCAAGTCGTTACCGTGGAAGATACCACGCCGCCAGTTCTTAGCGGTGTGCCTTCCGATGTTACGGTGAGTTGTGATGCAGTGCCACCAGCACCTACCGTTATCGCTACGGATAACTGCGACAGCGCACCGCAACTGACCTTTACCGAGACCCAGACCGATGGCTGCCCCTACACCATCGTGCGCAGCTGGACGGCCACCGATGCTTGCGGCAATGTGACTACGCTTTCGCAAACGCTGACGATAGTGGACGAAGAAGCACCCATACTGATCGGCGTGCCGGATGATTTGACGGTGAGCTGCGACCAGCTGCCTGCACCGGCTGCAGTTACAGCTACGGACAACTGCGACAGCGCACCGCAACTGACCTTTACCGAGACCCAGACCGATGGCTGCCCCTACACCATCGTGCGCAGCTGGACGGCTACCGATGCTTGCGGCAATGTGACTACGCTTTCGCAAACGCTGACGATAGTGGACGAAGAAGCACCCATACTGATCGGCGTGCCGGATGATTTGACGGTGAGCTGCGACCAGCTGCCTGCACCGGCTGCAGTTACAGCTACGGACAACTGCGACAGCGCACCGCAACTGACCTTTACCGAGACCCAGACCGATGGCTGCCCCTACACCATCGTGCGCAGCTGGACGGCCACCGATGCTTGCGGCAATGTGACTACTGCAAGTCAGTTCATCTACGCATACGATGACACACCACCGGTCTTTGTCGATGACCCGGCCGATATCACTGTAGAATGCGGGCAAGTGCCCGACCCGCAAGACTGCATTGCCATAGATAACTGTACTGACAGCGTGGCCGTAACCTTTGTAGCGCTCATAGAGCCCATGGATTCGTGTACCTACCAGATTAAGCGCATATGGGAAGCCGAAGACGCTTGTGGTAATACGGCTGTGGTGGATCAGCTCATCACTGTCATCGATACACAGGCACCTACGATTTCCTTTACACATCCGCTACTTGTAGGTGCACAAGATGGCGATGAGATCTTTATGGAATGCGATGAAGTAGCAGTACTTAGTGCAGCAGATGCAGTGGCCGTAGATAATTGCGATGAGGATCCCCAAGTGATGTTTGTAGAAAGCGATGTGCTCACGGGCAATTGCCCTGTCGATGGATTTATCACCTCGCTCGAATGTACTTGGATCGCTAAAGACGCCTGCGGCAATCAGGACAGCATTACACTGACCATCACCATTGTAGATACCAAGGCACCTGAGTTTGTGTCAGTGCCAGATGATGTAATTGTAGCGTGTGATGCGCCATTGCCACCGCTGGCCCAGCCCGAGGCTATTGACGGCTGTAGCGAGGTGGTCTATAGCGTAGACAGCACCATAGTGACGGGCAACTGTCCGAATAACTACCAGATCATCCGCACTTGGACCGCTACTGATCAATGTGGCAATGCGACAAGTGTACAGCAGGTGATCACAGTACAAGACACGCAGCCACCAATCTTGCCTGCACCGCCAGCTGATCTGACTGTAGACCTGACTGCAGGAGAAGTGATTCCACCAGCAGCTACGCTCACGGCTAGTGATGGGTGTAGTGATAATGTGGACGTACTATTCGAAGAGGCTACTTATCCCGATGATTGCTTCTACGTATTGCAGCGCACTTGGTCGGCTTCAGATGAGTGCGGCAACTATACTGCCGTCACCCAAACCATCACTGTACTACAAGGACTCGATCCCATCAGTGTAGCGCTGACACCCGATAGTTGTATGGCGGGCTTGGGTGCTGCTGCCTTTGTGCCCGACAGCTATACGTACCTATGGCCCGGCCTGGTAGAAGGCGCTACGCGCAATGATCTGCTTGCTGGCACCTATACAGTTACTGTAACCAATGGCGTATGCGACACGGTGATAACCATTGTCATTGACAATGAGTGTCAGACGGTCGATTGTTTCGACCTGTTGCCCGACGAAGAAGTGGTAGAAGCATCTATCGACACTACAACTTATTGTCTACCTGTACCATTCGATATGATCGGCAGCTACGAAGTGTATCTCGACGGTGCACTGCTCGAATTGGCGGACTTTACGCCTTGCAACCTAGATACAGCAGTCTTTTATAGCTATGCACTCTTGCCCAACCAAGGCGCTTCTGGGCCCTATCAGGTGCAGTGGACCGTTGCGGGGCAAATCTTTGAAGCTACAGTGATGACGATGGATGAGCTAGCTGCGTGGATGTCGAGTGTCGATGCTTCGGCTACCTGGATGCACAGTGCAGCTAGCTTTGGCATCATGGGAGGTGACCCACAGGGTGGCTATGGCAATATGGAAGTGGTGCACGAACCTACGCAAGTGCCCACCACGCTGCAGCCCAATTTTGTCTTCGTACCATTGGGCGCGGAATTCGTCGTGGTCGGTGAGGGTACTCATACGGTCGTATTAGTAGATGTAGATACGGAATGTACAGACACACTTTTGCTCCACTTCCAGCTGAATGTGCAGCCACCATTGCCCGATCATATATTGACGACCACCTTCATGGCTATGGGGGTCAATTGCGATTTGGCACAAGCGACTTACTGCTTGGAAATTCCATTTACCGAATTGAGTAAGTACGAACTGGTGCTGAACGGTCAGCCCTACAGTGGCCCCATTGGCGGATGTGACTATCAGCTCCAAGTAAGTTATTCGTGGTCGAGCCTGCCAGGGCAAGGCCAAGAAGGACCTTACGAGCTGTCGGAGTGGAGTGTCAATGGTCAGATCTTCCAGGCCGTAGTCCCCGATATGCAGGCACTCGTCGATTTGATGAACCAGTGGGATCCTTCAGGCCAATGGGTGCTACAGTCAGCAACTATGAGCATTGTGGGTGGTAGCACGGGTAATGTCTATTCACCTATGACCATCATCCAGATTAGTACTGGTGCAGAAGCAGTCTTGGAGTTGAGCACCATTAATCTGCCACAAGCTACGCGAATCCATTTTAATCCTGGCATCAATCGACTCATCGTGCGCCGGCTTGCGGATGGCTTGACAGACACGCTAACAGTAGCTGTTGCTTGTACGACACCTGAATATTTGCAGACAGTCACGTATGTAGGGCGCGTCGATACGATTTGCCTGGATACCAGCCAACTGATGAGCACGCTCGTTTCGATTTCCAATATGTGTGAAGATCAAAGCGATTTCAGTGCCGAGTTCGAGTGGTTAGAAGGAAGCAATTGTGTCGTATGTACGGGAGTGGTATCTGGCGAAGATGAGGCTTGTCTTATCATGTGCGACGACTACGGCATTTGCGACACGGTCTATTTAAGTGTCGAAATACGTGCTGAGAGTCAACAGCCTCCTGTAACAGTATCCGATACGTTTACTACTGTGCGCAACTTGCCAGTTACTGTGTCCGTTTTAGACAATGACTTGAGGGCTTCCAGTGCCAATGTATTCCGCATTGTCACACAACCTGATCACGGCACAGTCATGGCCAATGAAGATAGCACGGTAACGTATGTGCCTGACCCCGACTACTGTAATGAAGAGGAATTTGATCTGTTTGTCTATCAGTTGTGCAACGACTACGGCTGTGATGCTACAGCTGTATATATTCAGGTTTTGTGTGAGGAAGTAGTGATTTATACAGGCTTTTCGCCTAATGGAGATGGGGTGAACGACTACTTCCGCATTGAAGGGCTAGAGCGCTTCCAGACGCGGCGGCTGTCCATCTTCAACCGCTGGGGCACACTCGTGTACTTCAATGACCACTATGACAATAGCTGGACGGGCCAATGGCAAGGCAAGGACTTGCCAGATGGCACCTACTTCTACCTGCTCGAGTTGGATGGTGGGCGCATGCTTTCAGGCTATCTCCACATTAACCGATAAGCTATGCGAAATAATTGCAATGGAGGTGTGCTTGGGCAGCAGGAGGTTTACTTGTAGAGCACTGTAGAAATACTTGGGGAGTTTGAATGCGGAGCAGTGCTGGCTTTTTCCAGTGCTGCTCTTTTTTGTTTGCTCTTGAGAAAGCTATAAAAAAATGGCTGCCACACACATCGTGACAGCCAACCACACATCCAGGATTAGAAAAAATCAGTGTGAGGGGGTAATAATCAGCTTGTACAATTGAGGGGGCAAGTTTTCAGTGGCAAGCTGGAGGAAGTATTGCCCTTCAGGCAGATCGTGGAGTGGCAGCTTGAGTACGCCTTCCGGCAACTGCCACCATCCGTATTGCCTTACTCTTTGCCCCAGTGCATTGAGCAGTACAATCTGAGCTGTTTGCTTGGCAAATTGTCCTGTGCGGACATATACCATGCCGCTAGTCGGATTTGGAAAGATAACTATATCTATAGGTGCGCTAACTTCGGAGTTAGATGGTGCAATGGGTTGCAAGCCTTGCGGAATGTTTGTCGTTATATCATTAGAAAAGTTGTTTTGCATTTGTGAGCTCCCATCAGGGACCCATCCTGCATCGATATCAGATCTGGTATTAGTGCCATCTAAGGTGAAAAAGGCAGTTTGCCCCAAATAGTCTATATCACTGTCTATTTGATCATCTGGTCCGACATCAGGGGTAGTGGGCCAATAGCCTCCTGGATTGGCAAAGCGAATGCGATAGGTGCCAGCACCGAGATTGTCAAACAGGTAGTAGCCATTGGCATCGCTAATCGTCATTGCGCCGGGAATGTCGTTGCCATTGGCATCTTGTAAAAAGATGTATACGCCACTTAGCGGGCTTTCATTGGCTTCTTGAATGCCGTTACCATTGGCATCGACCCACACGTAATCACCTACCGATGCGCTGCCACCAGCACAACCCGGAAGTACTTCCTTGACCACGCAATTGGTCTCACCCGTAAAGATCTCACATCCTTCTCGGCGGGCGCATCGGCGAAACCAGGTCGTTTGGGTGATGAGTCCTGGATCATATTCCGGTGCATTGGAATTGGGGATGTGATAGGCCAGATTGTCGGGGCAGCCTTCCGTAGAGGCCAACCAAATGTATTCGATGGCGCCAGAACCACCGCTGGGCAACTCGATATTGACGATGAGCTCGGGATCGTAAGGACCACATCGACTTTCATCGTAGCCGATCAGGCCACCAGCAGTAAAGTTATCGCAGTCACCTGTCGAGCAGGGTAGAGGCTTTTGCACAGTAATGGTGGTCTGACAGCTGGGGTCATCCACATCGACAAGGGTCAAAGTGACATCACCGCCGACGATTGCGTAGGGGCCAGCAGTGGTAGTCGTGCCATACTGGCCAAACAAGGCGTAGTTGTCAGTGCGCCAGCCGTTGGTACCTGTATTTTCTCCAGTAACTAACAGATCGAAAAAGTATTGATCATCCGTTTCGTCATTAGGTGTGCCGTTGTCGTGACACATGACGTTGCTGGCCATAGCCTGTAGCGAACAGCGCGCTTGCATGGGGGCAAATCCACCGTCAATTGTCAAATTTAGCTCATTGGGCATAAGTGTGATGCAGTCGGTGTAGGTGTTGGCATTTAGATCACTGTCTTTGGCATCATCTATACCGGCATCTTTGGGACTGACGAACAGCTGACCTCCAGGATGTGCCATTTTGATCTGGTAATTGCCTGGTGGCAAATTGGGGAAAAAGTAGAATCCGGCTGCATCGCTAACTTGGAAGTCATTCAAGTAGTTGCCGTTGCAATCGTAAAGCAATACGAAAATGCCTTCCAGGCCTGGTTCGCCTTCTTCTTGTATGCCATTTCCATTCTGATCGAGCCATACGCGATCACCTATTCCCGATTGAGCTGCCGACGAGCAGGGAGCAGGCGGAAGCACTGCTTGGTTAAGCCCACAACTTGGTTGATCACTGTCGTAGATGTTGAAGTTGAGGGTGCCGGCACTGATGAGAAACGGCCCCATGCTTGTGGAAGTTCCATAGGTGCCGCTAATGGTCTGACCTGCAAGCTCAGCGGTCCATTGGTTGCTGGTGCCTGTGCCTGAAACAGTCATTTGGAAAGTCCATGTGTCGTCCATGGGGTTGTCAGGGGTGGCCTGGTCGTCGCAGACGACATGATCTATAGCTACTTCTAATGTACACGGAGATGTTTGAGGTATCAAGCCGGCATCTATATCAAGTCTGCTTTCATTTGCCGAAAGGCTGATGCAAGCAGACCTTCCTTCGGCATCTGCATCGCTGTCTAAGGTGCTATCGCCTTGATAAGGTGTGGTAAAGCTATACATGGCAGGCAAGATGAAATGTATGCGGTAATTGCCACTCGTAAGTTGATCAAATTGGTAAAAGCCCTCCGAATCTGTAAACGTAGCCGCAAGTACATTACCTGCGCAGTCTTCCAAGCGCACTTCTACTGAGGCTACGCCTGCTTCATCTACATCTTGTATGCCATTTCCATTGTCATCGCGCCAGACAAAATCACCGATCCGCCCTTGTGGACCACATGCAATAGCCGTGACGTGCCAGCTAGTAGTGACCTCACAAGGAATGCACGTAAGTGGAGGAGCATCGTCGTTTGCATCGTTGGGCATGCAACTACTTCCGTCTTTAAAAGTGATGCCTTCAATGGTAATGCTGCCAAATTGATTCCCAATAGCTAATGGCTGCGAGCATGAAGTGTGAAACTTGATGAGCTGCAGAAAGTTGCCATCGGCATCGTATAGATGTATGTAGGTGTTAGACGACAACTTGTTTTTACCAGCCTGTGCCGCATCAATGGTAAAGTTTTCCCCCAGATTGACCCATCCAGCAAACCAGGTTTTCCCTGCATTCGGGCTCGATTTGTCATTGGCAATGATGTATACCGAGGATGTATTGAGTGCATCTCCTATGCATTCGACTTTTGATGGATCCTGCTGATGGTCCATAGTACAACCCAATCCTGTGTAGCTCAATGTAAGTTGAGCTGACTTAGCGCCATCCTGACAGCAATTGATTGGCTCGTCGTCTCCATCGCCGTCGTCTCCATCGCCGTCATCTCCATCGTCGTCGTCTCCATCGTCGTCGTCTCCATCGCCATCATCTCCATCGTCGTCATCTCCATCGTCATCGTCTCCATCGTCGTCATCTCCATCGTCGTCGTCTCCATCGTCGTCATCTCCATCGTCATCATCTCCATTATTTATACAGATGTTGCCACTTGAGCTATCTCCTTCGGGACTGTTGTTAGTAATGCGTAGTTGTACTTCATAATAACCAGATTGGGCAAAGGTAATTTCGATAGGGCCGATGCCCGTCGTATCAGTTTGTCCATCGCCGTCAATGTCCCAGAGGTATTCTACACATGGCAGGCCTATATCTTCTGCTTGTAATGTGATAGTCTCTTCGATACACAGCGTATCGGGTAGCGGATTCCCATCAGTTGAGCTGAGTTGTGGGGTGGGGCATGTTTCTGGAATGAAACAAGAATATCCATTTTTGAAGGATATAGCTTTGACGATGACGCTGCCAAACTGGTTGCCTACGGCGAGGGGCTGGGAGCAAGAGGTGTGAAACTTGATACTTTGTAGCCAATTGCCATTAGTGTCGAAGATGTGAATCCAGGTGTTGCTTTTGAGTTTGTTGGCATTGGCTAAACTAGCAGAGAGGGTAAAATCTTGCCCGAGCTGTACGAGACCGTCGAACCAGATTTTGCCATTATTGGGATTTGGTTTGTCAGATGCTACGATATGTACGGTGGCAGTGGCTTGGACATCTCCGTAGCAGGCAACTTTATCACTGTCCTGTTGGTGGTTGAGCACACATCCTTCACCGGTATAGGTCAGCGTGAGAGCAGTAATTTTGTCGCCTTCTTCGCAGCAGTCGGTTTGCCCCAGCAATGTCGTGAGTGGTGCAAGAAGCAATAGGACGGCAGTAGTCCACCGTTGGATGTGTAGGGTAGGATTTGTTTGCATAATGTTTGTTTTAGTGTAAAAAAATTAGATAACTACAGTGCTGTACTGACTGTACATGTGCCAATCCTTCCTACTTTGCTATGATGCCAAAGGGCTTGCACTAGAAAATGGTGATGTGCAGACAACACGGGGGGGCGTTGATTGCTAAAAAGTAATCAATTGTTGAGATATAGCCAATCTTGTAATAACGTGATGTGAGACCCTAAGAAGAAACTCTGCCGATAGTCAATGAGGGCATTGTAGCTCAAAGTTAAAAGATTAACCGGTGGTATTCAAACAGATAAGGGAAGCAGTGCCCTGTCTAGATCTACCAGATTGTGGTCCTTGATATTTGTGTGGTATTATTTTTTAATAAATTGAGCATTGGCTGTCATGTGTTTGTTAGTGAATTGGATAATCCATAGGCCAGTGGATAGCTGATTGAGTTCAAGGGCAAATTTTTTTTGTCCTTGTGGCCAGAGAAGCTGCCAGACTTCTTTTCCATCTGGCGAATAAATGGAAATGGTAGTAGGTGATGGCGGTGTTGTAGGCCATTCAATCCAGAGCGTTTGTGTAGTGGGATTGGGGTAGAGGACTATATTTGCCGAAAGGCGAAGCTCATCTGTATGGGTGAGGCAGCTGTAATTGGGGTCTATGACTACAGTAAGTGCAAAAGTACTATAGCAGCCAGTGCTGGTATCTGTGGCCATTAGTGTGTAAGTACCGAATTCGGTAGCACAAAGTACGGTATCGCCCGGCGTGCCAATCGGTTGATCATTCAAAAACCACTGGAGTGCATAGTTGCTAAGAGCCGTTGGATAGTACATGCGAAGTAGGTTGTGCTCATTGTAAAAGAGGGGTAGGGGTGGAGGGGACACTTCTTCTATCTGCACGGTATCCGAACGGACTTGGCAGCCATCGGGCGAGGTGTACTGTTGCCAATAATATCCACCTTGATTTATAGTGAGCAGCGAGTCGGTTTGCCCTACGAGCAAATTAGAGTCGCGGTACCACTGGATCTGCTGCCCGTATTGCGACCACAGCTGGAGCGTGCTGCCCGTACACAGCCAGCCTGGCGCCTCGACTTGCAATTGCGGCCTGGCGGGCAATGGGTAGACCACTACGGTATCGGCCGACTGGATGTGTTGTACGGGGTGGACGATGTGCAAAGATACCTGTAGTGCATCATGGATCATCAGTCCGTTGCTGTCGCGCGTAAATAGAATTTGGCCACAACTTTCGCTGCCAATCAGTTCTTGGTCGCGCACTTCGAGGGTGTATACACCTGGATCGAGCAATAGCTGAGGGCTAAATGCAATGGGTGGATTGGCATTTTGCACTGCTTCTGATTCGTACACCAGCTCGCCATTAGGACCGTACAGTCGTACGAACAGATCAGGCGCACCGTTGAAAATGGGCGGTATGGAGACATCCGTACATCCCACTTCGTCTATGGTAAGTGCAGACAAGATGAAGCCCACGGTGTCGATAAGTGCTTCATAATGGACGGGGTATATGCCGGCAGTATCATATATCTGAGGAGGTGGATGCTCATCAGTACTGGTATGGCCATTGCCAAAGTCCCACCACCACGAAATACCTGATTGCCCATTAGCAGGGATGTTGTTGGAAAAAGTAACTGTGGTCTGACCACAGCCGCTCGCATTAACCATCGTGAATCCTTCGGTCTGAACGGTTGCCGGAGCGATGTAGATCGGAAAGGTGAAAGAAGAAGATTGGGTGACAATGGCTACCTGTGCAACAACTACTACGCTGACGAGGTACAGACCGGGTTGTAGCGGGGTGCCACAGAGTTTGGCACAGCCATCTGTTTCACCTTGACTCACATCAAAGGTCATTTGACTGGCTTGCCAATTGAGTCCAGGAGGAAGATTGACCACTGCCTGGATGCTAATTTGGTTGATGTTGAGCCCGGGCAATACAGTAGAATCAGTGGCGGCTACGGGAGTAGTCGTGATGGGCAGACGAAAACTCAAGTCTGCCTCGTAATATTGGCCAGCTTCGCCATCAGGAGCAGTACTGATGTAGATGGTATCGGTGCTCAACGAGTCTGGAAGCGTAATCACACAACCAGGGCAGCCCAGCTGTGCATGTCCCGCAGTGACCATGCCCCAAAGGGGCAAGGATAGCCACAGATGTGCAAAAAAATTCCGCATGCGTGTGGGTTTGTGCGTCATGCGGATGTCCTATAGTGTAGTTGGGTAGCCAAGAGCAATGACAAAGATAACCATCGGTGCAAAGCGGACAAGGAGTGCGCATTAAAATGTACAGTAGGCGTCAGATTCTGGCTTAAAAGTACATTTTAAAACCCACCAGAGGGAGGGGATACCAAATAGCAGGCGAGTTGGGCAACAAAAATGGGTTAAGCGGTAATAGTCGGAATGTGTGTACCAGTGCCGCGCTGAATTCTTTCCCCTTTTTGACACGCCGCCAACCCATGATCAACACCTTTTCACCTACGAGCTCGACGTACAATGAAGCGTATTGACCTACTGGATAAGTGCCAGCGGCGGTAAATGTCCAGAATCGGCGGGGCTGGCCGTCGTTGAAAAAAGCACTACTCGCTCCGCCATAGAGGAGCCCTGTGCTGAAGTAGTGCTGCTCATCGCCAAAAGTAGCTACACTACCTACCATCCATGCGGACAAGTCGGAGGAAAAAAATACCAGCCCACCCTTTGCTATTGCTGCAGCATATAGTTGGGGCGCGAGGCGATAGCTGTATTTCGCAGAAATGCCGCCACCCAATAGGATGCCAGCCGTGGCTACTGTGCCACTCCAATGCGTGCCAAACTGCCATTGAATCTCGTTAAAGTAGATCATTACATTGTGATAGGCTGCTGATTTATGTGGCATAGGGCGAGCCGAAGGCAGCAAAAAGTGATGAGCTGCAGCTGCCAGCCTATAGATGTGGCTTTGTTGCTTGCTACTGACTACTTCAATGAGTTTTATCTGATCGATGGGTAGAGCAAGGGTGTCCCCTTGCCGCCGTAGCAGCAGTCGTTGGCCGTTCATGGCCAGGATGTGTCCCTTTAGCTTGCCTGCACCTTGCGATAGCGTGATGAGATGCAAGGCAGAAGTGTCAGCTAGTGAGAGATCGCCCTTGACGCGTTGTGCCATGAGCGGTTGGTAGCATAGGAACGCGCATAGATACACGCCTACCCATAAGCTGCATGCATGAAAAAGCGATGAGCCGGCTTTCGCCAAAAAATGGAAGGAAGTTGAGTAGCTTTTTGAAAAAATCATATCCTTGTAGGGCCTAATGAGAGGCAGTTGGGCGCCATAAAAATGGAGATTTAAAAGCAAACGCCCAGTTGGTCATTTCAAAAAGAGCCATAGATCATGAGCTACGTCCTCTCACACAAGCCCTTTCGCCTCTTTCTGGTATTGGGCGGTTTTTTCGTCGCCAATGCGTTGGTAGCCGAATTTATCGGAGGCAAAATCTTTTCACTGGAAGCCACCATGGGCTGGGAGCCCTTGCGATGGAAGCTACTGGGCGTAGAGGGCACACTACAATTTTCTTCGGGCGTGTTGCTGTGGCCCATCGTCTTTGTCATGACTGACGTGATTAATGAGTATTACGGTCGTAAGGGCGTGCGCCTGCTCACCTTTATGGCGGTAGCACTCATCAGCTACGCCTTTCTGATGATCTTTGCCGCCATCGAGCTGGCACCAGCCGACTGGTGGCGCACACTCAACAGCCCACACGGCGTGCCCGACATGCAGCGCGCTTTCGAAAAAGTATTTGGCCAAGGGCTGATCATGATCATCGGTTCGCTAACGGCTTTTCTGCTCAGCCAGCTACTCGACGTGCTGGTCTTCCACCGCATCAAGCGCGTCACAGGTGAACGCCTCGTCTGGTTGCGCGCTACTGGCTCTACCATCGTGTCGCAGTTCATCGACAGCTTCGTCGTGCTCTATATCGGCTTTGTGGGCGGCCCCATGCTCGTGGGCAACTTCGAGCCCATGCCGCTCAACGAGTTCTTCGCCATCGGCCTGGTCAACTACAGTTACAAGTTTGCCATGGCCATCTTACTTACCCCACTTATCTACTTGGCCCACTATGCCATCGACGCCTGGCTCGGACATGAGGAAGCCGCACGCCTGCGCGCCGAAGCTATGAGACATTAACTAATAACAAAACTTCACCCATTTCAATCCATGCCTATACTGAAGATTTTGCCATGTTGGGATGCTGATGAGCAGTTTGCTGCGCGCAATCGCCAGTTGCGCATCTCGCATGCGCATGCTGCGGCCTTGGGGCATTCGGCGGTGCAAGCCGCTCGAAAGGGTTACTATACGAGTGCACGTGGGCAGCGCGTCGATTGGGAGGCTTTTGTAGAAGCAGCATGTACAGCTAAGGTGAGTATTCCGCCCAATGCGGCTTTGCCAAAGTCCGAACGCTCCCCTTACGCTGAGATGTACGTCCAGGTGACGGGCGAGACGACACTTGCCGCGGCATGGCGGTTGGTGGAGCAGGGCTATCGGCCTGTGGCGTTGAACTTTGCCAATGGGGTGGAGCCTGGCGGTGGCGTCTTTCGCGGTGCGCTAGCTCAAGAAGAGTCGCTATGTCGTTCGAGTGCGTTGTACTTGACCCTAATAGGCGACCCCATGTACGACTACCACGAGCAATACTGTGGGCCTGAGTTTAGCGACTGGGTTATCTACTCGCCAAAGGTGCCCGTATTTCGCAACGACGCGGGCCAAGCACTGGAAAAGCCTTGGCTTCTGAGCTTCATCACTTGTGCTGCACCCATTGCCCCTTTGGTTGGACAACCCCGATCGGCCGAATTGCTACGGGCGCGTATTCATCGCGTGTTGGCCATCGCACAGGCCTATGCCCACGAAGCCATCGTGTTGGGTGCCTGGGGCTGTGGAGCCTTTGGCAACGATCCCTATCAGACAGCTATAGACTTTCGGCATGCGCTAGAGACAGTGTTCAATGGTGCTTTTCGAGAAGTGGTTTTTGCCATCACTGATTTGTCGGAGACGCAGCGCTTCTTGCGGCCTTTTTGCGAGGTGTTTGCTCCCTATACCGACGACGCACCAGCACCTTAGGTGATTATGTGATAGATCGCTTGGATGCTTTATGGCGCTGCCCTTTGGTAGCTCTACAGTACTTCCATCAGCTCCCATGAGTGTAACAGCCACTCTATGCATGTCTTCATATGGATCTGGGCCCCAAAGGTTTGATCTCCACTTTTCGACTATTGGGCTTTTTTTGCAGTGCAGCAGGCACTACCTTTTTGATCGCCTCTTCGAGTGCCTGCAACAACCGCTCGCGCGCAAAGTACCGCCACGTAACCAGGCTGATCTCACGCACAGGCGCAGGTGGCTTGAAAAAGCGCAATCGCTCGTATTCCTCTTCATCCAACTCGGCAATGGCCATCTCAGGCAAAATGGTGATGCCATGTCCCATATCGACCAGCTTCTTCAACGTCTCGATACTACCTGCAGCATAGGCCAATTGCCCGCTTTCAGGGCTATTGCGTTGTAGCTCACACAAGTTGATGATCTGGGTGCGCAGGCAGTGCCCTTCTTCCAAAAGCCATAGTTGGTCCAAACGAATGTCTTCGGGCAATACAAATTGCTTTTCTAAAAGCGGCTGATTGGGCGAGGCATACACTACAAACTCTTCGTAGTATAGAGGACGTTCTTGTAGGCTGGTATCGTGAAGCGGCGTAGCCAGAATGGCAGCATCGAGCTGGTGATGCTTGAGGCGAACAACCAACTCTTCAGTAGTCAACTCTGTGATGTTGAGCTGAATGTGAGGATATGTAGTCAAAAAATGAGGTAGAAGTAGAGGCAACAAGTAGGGGGCTACGGTGGGTATAATGCCCAGCTCCAGTGTTCCTTTCAACTCACCCCGAAGTTCTGCACTTAGGTCTATGAGCCGACGTGCTTCGCCCACCACACGCCGTGCTTGTTGTATGATAGCTTTCCCATCTTCTGTGGGAATTACCGGCTTGCGCCCTCGATCGAAAATCTTGATACCCAGTTCTTCTTCCAGCTTCTGAATCATAGTACTGAGTGTGGGCTGCGTCACATGGCAATGTCGAGCTGCTTCTGCAAAATGCCGGTATTGATCCACTGCTAAGATGTATTCGAGTTGTTGAAGTGTCATCTGATTGATGGGGTCTATTAGATGATAAATACTATCACTTTGACAAATGTAGTAAATCCAGTCAATTTTGCCATGCAATTGGAGGGATTACAGGAATCACCTGACTTTTTTTAAAAAAAATGAGCAACTATGCACGAGCATGAAGTATCCCACAAGCATTCCGGTAATGGAATGAGCAAGTGTCCTTTTCATGAAGGGCAGCTTAAGAAAGCAGCAGGCTTAGGTCTTTCCAATTACGACCTATGGCCTGAGTTGCTGCGGCTCAATATTTTGCGGCAGCACTCTGAGTTGGTCAATCCAATGGATCCCGACTTTGATTATGCTAAAGAATTTGCCTCGCTCGATTTGGAGCAAGTCAAGAAAGACATTTACGAGGTGATGACCACCTCCCAAGACTGGTGGCCAGCTGATTTTGGCCACTATGGTCCACTATTTATTCGTTTGGCTTGGCATAGCGCAGGCAGTTATCGCATAGCTGATGGTCGGGGGGGGGCCAGTAGAGGCAACATCCGTTTTCCACCAGTGAGCAACTGGCCCGATAATGCCAATCTCGACAAGGCACGGCGTTTACTTTGGCCTGTCAAGCAAAAATACGGTCGCAAGCTCTCGTGGGCCGATCTGATCATTTTGGCGGGCAATGTGGCTTTGGAGTCGATGGGTTTTAAGACCTTTGGCTTCTCGGGTGGGCGCGAAGACGTTTGGCAGCCTGAAGAAGACATCTATTGGGGCCCTGAATCCGAATGGCTAGGAGACCAGCGCCATGCCAATGGTCGCGAGTTGGAGAACCCATTGGCTGCTACTCAAATGGGACTTATCTACGTCAACCCTGAAGGTCCCAATGGTCAGCCCGATCCTGTAGCTGCTGCACACGATATTCGCGTGACTTTTACGCGTATGGGCATGACCGATGAAGAGACCGTTGCCCTTATTGCGGGGGGGCATACCTTTGGCAAGACACACGGCGCGGTCGATCCGAAGTATGTGAGGCGTGAGCCAGCAGCTACCGATCTGGAAGATCAGGGCTTGGGCTGGAAAAACACCTACGGCACGGGTAATGGCCCGCATACTTACACGAGTGGCCTTGAGGTGACGTGGACGACCAAGCCTACACAGTGGAGTCACGATTTCTTCCGCCATCTGTTCGAATACGAGTGGGAGTTGACCAAGAGCCCTGCTGGCGCATGGCAATGGAAGCCTAAGGGCAATGCAGGGGCAGACACAGTACCTGATGCCCATGATCCGAACAAGCGCCATCAGCCTACCATGCTCACTACCGACTTGTCTTTGCGCTTCGATCCGGTATATGAAAAGATCTCGCGTCGGTTCTACGAAAATCCAGATGAGTTTGCCGAGGCTTTTGCTCGAGCCTGGTTCAAACTCACGCATCGCGATATGGGGCCGCCAAGCCGCTATGTAGGGCCCGAAGTGCCCAAAGAGGTCATGCTTTGGCAAGATCCGCTGCCCGAAGTGGATCATCCGCTAATCGATCAGAACGACATCAAACATTTAAAAGCGCAAATCTTAGCCAGTGGCCTGACGATCTCCGAACTGGTCACTACGGCCTGGGCAGCAGCATCTACTTTCCGCGGTTCTGACCGTCGGGGCGGCGTCAATGGTGCGCGCATCCGCTTGGCACCTCAAAAAGACTGGCCTGTCAACAACCCACCGCGATTGAAACGCGTGCTCGGTGTGCTGGAGGACATTCAGCAGCAATTCAACAGTAGTCAAAAAGATGGCAAGCGCGTCTCTTTAGCCGATCTCATTGTCTTAGGTGGTAATGCTGCCATCGAACAGGCTGCCAAAGCGGCAGGATTCGATATCGAAGTGCCTTTTACACCCGGTCGTGTCGATGCATCGCAAGAGCAAACCGACGTGGAGGGTATGGCTGTGTTGGAGCCCGTAGCCGATGGCTTCCGCAATTACGTCTGTAGCGATGCTATTGCCAAACCCGAGCATTTGCTCATTGATAAGGCCCAATTGCTGCAACTTACCGCACCTGAAATGACCGCACTCATAGGTGGTATGCGCGTGCTGGATGCCAATTACGACGGCTCGAAGCATGGCGTGCTGACTGAGCGGCCAGGAGTGTTGAGCAATGACTTCTTTGTCAATATACTGGATACCAACCACACTGTGTGGAAGGCCACCGATGACAATAAACAGCTTTTCATAGGCTCGGATCGCAAAACGGGCCAACAAAAATGGACGGCAACGCGTGTAGATTTGATCTTTGGCGCCAACGAAGAATTGCGTGCATTAGCGGAAGTATATGCTGCCAACGACGGGCAGGAAAAGTTCGTGCGCGACTTCGTCAAAGCTTGGGCCAAAGTGATGGAGCTTGATCGCTTCGATTTGCATCGGTGATGTAACGGAGTTTTCAAGATGGTTTATCAGGTACGGCTACCCGCTACGGGTGGCCGTTTTTTTTTGAGCCATGCCTGCACAGCGCGTAGTGGCGTATATTAGAGCTATGAAATTGCACGTATTGCTGCATAGTAGAGGGCTGGTTCTGTGGGCCTTGTTAGTAGGGCTTTTGCCAAATGTTGTGGCCCAAACACTCGAAAGCACTAACTTGCCCGTATTGGTCATTAATACCGACGGCCAACCCATCCCCGACGAGCCCAAGATTATGGCTCGGCTGGGTGTGAACTGGAGCCCCGATGATAGCCTCAACAGCTTTCAGGGCCCTTTCAACCACTACGACGGGTGGGCCGGTATTGAGATCAGGGGATCTTCTTCACAGCTATTTCCCAAAAAGGGGTATGCACTTGAGCTGCGCACCGAAGTAGGTGCAGACTTCAATTTTCCATTACTCGGCATGCCCGCAGAGAGCGATTGGGTGCTGCATGGCCCTTATTCGGACAAAAGCTTGATGCGCAATGCACTGGCTTACTGGATTGCGGGGCAAGTTATGCAGTGGGCACCACGTACCCGCTTCTGCGAGCTAATAATCAATGGTGATTATCGGGGGGCATATCTAGTGGTGGAAAAAATTAAGCGAGGGCCAGCACGCGTGCCTGTGAGCAAACTGCAACCCGATGAGGTGAATGGCGATGCGCTTACGGGTGGATACATTCTAAAAATTGACAAGAAGGAAGGTGCCGAAGTAGGTGGATGGTGGAGCCCGCATCCGCCCCCCATGAGCAGTGGGCAACGCATCTTTTTTCAATATCACTACCCCAAACCTTCTGTGATCAGTTTGCCCCAGCAAATGTACATTCAGGAAGCTGTGGCCCAGTGGGAAGAAGCCCTTTTAGCGCCTGATTTCGACGATACGTTGGCCGGCTGGCGCCAATACATGGACGAAAGTACACTCATCGATTTTTTCTTGGTCAATGAGATGGCCAAAAACGTGGATGCTTATCGCCTTAGTACTTTCTTTTACAAAGACAGAGACAGCAAGGATCCTCGCTTCTTTATGGGGCCTGTTTGGGACTTCAACCTCGCCTTTGGCAATGCAGACTATTGCGATATGGGATCTACTGCTGGTTGGGTGGCTGCGACCTTCAATAGCGTTTGCAGCGACGACTCATGGCTCGTGCCCTTTTGGTGGAATCGCTTGTTTGCAGACCAGCACTTTATGCGGCGAGTGGCCCGGCGATGGCGTGCATTGCGCCAAGGCGTACTTCGCGACGAGTTGTTGCATAGCTGCATCGACTCGTTAGCTCAACTTTTGGCGCAAGCTCAAAAGCGCAATTTTGAGCGATTCCCTGTCTTGGATCACTACGTGTGGCCCAACAATTACGTGGGCGGAAGCTACGGGGCTGAGCTGACTTATCTCAAAAACTGGCTGTGGGCGCGACTAGCTTGGATGGATCAACAGCTGGCTCTCTTTGAACAGCCACCCTACGTGGCTGAAGATTATTTCGATCCGTGGGTAGCCCCTAATCCGTCGGCAGGCCAATTTGTATTTCACTACTACGTGCGTCAAACAGAGCAAGTACGAGCTTACATATACGACCGTTTAGGACGGCGTGTAGCGCTGTGGCAAGACGACGCACATGATAATGGCGCTCACAGCTATGAGTGGCACGGTGCTTTGGCGCCAGGCATCTATTTTTACGCACTGTTTTTCAACAGCGAGCTGCGCACTACCGGCAAGCTCGCAATTATTCGATAAGCATGTAAAGAGGGGGAATGGAGCATTTGGACCAGATTCGCATCAACTTCAGCAGCGATCAGGTATCGTGGCTCAACATTTTGTTGGCTTTTATCATGTTTGGGGTAGCGCTTGACCTTCGCTTGGAAGATTTTCGGCGCGTATGCACCCAACCGCGTTTGCCGATTGTGGGCTTGGTGAGTGAGTATCTCGTATTGCCATTGCTCACCTTATTACTTGTCTGGGGATTTCGGCCTGCACCGAGCTTGGCCTTGGGAATGGTGCTTTTGAGTGTATGCCCAGGCGGCAATGTGTCCAATTTTATGGTACACATGGCACGGGCCAATTCGGCCCTTTCTGTCATTCTGACCACCATCACTACGATTGGCGCAATAGTGATGACGCCTCTGGCTTTTGGATTTTGGGCCCAGTGGGCTCCTGATACCGCCAGACTATTGCGTCAAGTACAGGTGGATCCCTTGGCAATGGTTGGTGCTATTGTTCAGCTGGTGGGAATTCCCGTAGTGCTGGGCTTGTGGATTCGGCGGCAATGGCCCGAAGTGGCTCGGCGCTTGCGCAAGCCCGTGAGTCGACTGTCGCTTTTCATTTTTTTGGCCTTTATTTTAGGGGCACTCTATGCCAATTGGGAGCACCTGCACCGCTATGTACACATCGTCTTTGGGCTGGTGTTGGTACATAATGGCTTAGCGCTTTTGAGTGGGTATTACGTGGGCAAGTGGGGAGGTTTGGCACTTGCCGAACGTCGAACTATTGCCATAGAGACGGGCATCCAGAACTCAGGCTTGGGCTTAGCTTTGGTCTTCAACTTTTTTCAGGGGTTGGGCGGCATGGCTTTGGTATTGGCATGGTGGGGCATATGGCACCTGATCAGTGGCTTTGCTTTGGCGATGTGGTGGCGACATCGGACCCAATGAGTAGAGCTTTTTCACAAGAAAAACAAAAAAGGCAAGCTCACGTGCTTGCAAACTTGCCCCTTGCCGGTAGGTACCCACGACTGGACTCGAACCAGCACGGCCTAAACGGCCACCAGGCCCTCAACCTGGCGCGTCTACCAATTCCGCCACGTGGGTAGGTAGTGCTCAGAAAAGAGTGTGCGAAGTAAGCCCTTTCGTTTAAGGCGGTGCAAATTTATAAGCATCTAATGATATGTGCAAGGCCTTTGCGCGAAAAGCTGCCAATCACCTTAACCTGCTGTAGATTGGCAATGCTTTCGGTAGTGAGCGCCTATGTGTAGACATTCACTCACTTTGTTGTGGACATACGCGCGCATGGGCTAGTGGGCATTTTGGGTACATGTGGTAAAAGTGCTTTTTTTGAGCTCATTTTGGAAATCACCCGATACTGTGATTATGATCAAGCAACAAGTCGTCTGGTTGCGAAGCTTGCGCAAATGGCACCGCCGAATCGGCCTTGCACTCGCTGTATTCTTGAGTATTAGTGCGGTTTCGGGGCTGTTGTTGGGCTGGAAGAAGCAGCTCGCTTGGCTACAGCCACCCACGCAAAAAAGTGAAAGGGCACCTCTGTCTCAGTGGTTGCCATTGGATTCTTTAGCACAAGTGGCTGTACGGGCTTTGCGCGATTCGGTACCTGCACTTGGCGATTGGCGCATTGCCAGAATGGACGTACGCCCTGGAAAAGGCATAGTGAAGGTCCGTTTTGAAAGTGGATGGTGGGAAGTGCAGCTGGAAGGCACGACTGCCAAAGTGCGGAGTGTCGCACGCCGTCATGCCGACTGGATAGAGCACATTCATGATGGCAGCATAGTTTCTGAAGGGTTTAAGTTGTTGTCTATGAATGTTTTAGGTGTATGCGTGCTGGCTCTACTGGCAACCGGATGGTGGTTGTGGTGGAGCCCACGGCGTATACGTGCACGTAAAAGGCGGTAAGAGATTGAGGTGCTTGGAGATCGTAACTGCATGGCGGACAGGTAGCATTTTTTTAGCAGTTGCTTTTGAAAAAAACTTCTGAACGCGTACGTTTGTACCGCAACCATTACCCAGCGAAGCATCTCTACTCATGGCGTACCGCTCAGCATATTACTTTTACTTTTTTTGCTTTTTCAGTTCCTGCCGGGGCTGAGGCGAGCGCATGTGTAGTGCAGAGCTTCGTTTTAAAGTCCCGGTAAACGGGACTTTTTTTTTGCCCAATGCCCTGATCAAGAAGAACCAGATGAACTGCATGGGATACACGTATTACTATTTTTTTAGCCTAATGGACCATCGGCGCCTATGGGTTGTGTAGCACATTTCCATACTTGCTGATGGTCCCGCTACGGCGGGATTTTTTGTTTGACCTGATAACGATGATCCGATGAACACTACATCTACACCTGTGTCGCCACAAGTCGCTACTCAATCGGCAGTATTGCCTGTGCTCATACAGGGAGTGCGCGGCGCGTTCCACGAGTTGGCAGCGCGTCGTTTTTTTTCCAAGCAATCCATACAGATTGTGCCTGCCGACACCTTTGCCGAGCTGGTAGCACGGGTAGCTGATCCACAGGCGCAGGCAGTAGGTGTGATGGCTATAGAAAACTCTTTGGGAGGTACTTTGCTCCAGAATTATATGCTGTTGCAAGAGAGCAACTTGCATATAACTGGCGAGGTGTATTTGCGCATTAGCCAGCACTTGATGGCCTTGCCTGGGACCACTTTGCGGGATTTAGAAGAAGTGCATTCTCATCCCATGGCTATTGCACAATGCCGCGAGTTTTTCCACCAGTATCCTCATATCCGTTTGGTGGAAGCTTCCGATACTGCACTGAGCGCGCAGCAAATTGCCCAACAGCAATTGTGCAAAGTAGGAGCTATTGCGAGTACTTTGGCAGCTGAGTTGTATGGCTTGGAGATACTGGCTGCCGAGATCGAAACACATAAACTCAACTATACCCGATTTCTAGTTATTGGTAAGGAGCCTCTTCAGCAGCTCGAGCAGGAGTTTAAAGTATCCATTTCGTTTGCGCTCACTCACGAGGTAGGTAGCCTACATCAGGTGTTAGCTGTCTTGGCAGCTTATCAACTCAACCTGACGAAAATCCAATCTGCTCCCATATTGGGTAGGCCGTGGGAGTATCGATTTTTCATCGACTTTGTCGCAAGTGGCTCTTTGAGCTGGCAGCAAGGCCTTGATGCCATCAGACCGCTAGTCAGTGAGTTGCGCCTGCTGGGTGCCTATCCTTGTGGACAGATCGACGGGTTCGCTACATCAACGGATAAAAAACATAGGTGATGATCATTCGACCGGCACGGCGCCTTGGGCAGGTGCACGAGTACTACTTTTCGCGCAAGCTGAGCGAAATTGCCCAGATGAATCAGCAGGGAGCACCTGTGCTGAACTTAGGCATTGGCAGTCCCGATCTGCCACCCCCACCGCAAGTTGTGGATGTATTGAAACGCCATAGTAACGATCCACATGCCCATAGCTATCAGAGCTATCGCGGATTGGCCGAGTTGAGAGCGGCTTTTGCCAAGTGGTACGAGCGTCATTTTGAGGTGGCACTCCATCCTGATAGGGAAGTGTTGCCATTGATAGGCTCTAAAGAGGGCATTATGCATCTGGCCATGACGTGGCTGGAAGCGGGCGATGAAGTATTGGTGCCCGACCCGGGTTATCCTGCTTATGCAGCGGCGTCGCGTCTGGCAGGTGCGAAAGTGCGTACTTATCCATTGTGTGCGTCGCATGGGTGGTTGCCCGACTTGGATCAGCTTCAGCGCACTGACTTGAGTCGTGTCAAGCTCATGTGGGTGAATTATCCACACATGCCTACTGGTGCACCTGCTACTGCGGAGCTTTTTGCTGCGTTGGTGGCTTTCGCCAAAAAGCACCACGTGCTGTTGGTCAACGACAACCCTTATAGCTTCATCCTCAACGATCGTCCTTTGAGCATTTTATCAGTAGCAGGAGCCAAGGAGGTAGCTGTAGAGCTCAACTCGCTCAGTAAATCGCACAATATGGCCGGATGGCGCATTGGCCTGTTGGCGGGTAAGGCTGAATACCTGAGCGAGGTATTGCGTTTTAAAAGCAATATGGATTCGGGCATGTTCAAACCCGCCCAGCTGGCAGCAGTAGCTGCATTGGAAGCTGAAGATGCGTGGTACGAGGCACTCAATGCCGAGTATCGGCATCGCAAGGCGTGGGCTCAACGACTATTGACGGCACTTGGCTGCACCTTTGATACCTGCCAGGTAGGTATGTTTGTTTGGGCACGTGTACCAGCGCGCTGGCCCGATGCCTTTGCCATGTCGGATGATCTGTTGCAAAGGGCACGCCTGTTCTTAACGCCAGGTGGCATTTTTGGTCAGCAGGGGCAAGCATGGATACGTGTGTCGTTGTGTAACCCTCCTGCTGTGTGGCGCGAAGCCATGAAGCGCCTCGAACGTGCTGGACTTATCACCCCTGCAACGCAGGCAGATTGCCCAGCTCCTTGTTTGCCGAAAGGCCAAGTACATTAACTTCAAAAAAGATCTCGATGAAGCATATGGAGCGATCGCAGGTGGTAAGTGTTGTAGGGCTTGGCCTAATTGGTGGATCGATGGCGATCACCTTGAAGGAAAACGGCTTTGCCCATCACGTGATTGGTGTCGACAAACAACGGGAAAGTGAGGAAAAGGCATTGCGGCGTTGCATTATCGATGAGGCTTTGCCGTTGGAAGAGGCTGTAGCTCAGTCCGATGTGGTATTGTTGGCTACGCCCGTAGATGTATTGGTCAACTTGTTGCCACAAGTGCTCGACATAGTGGATCGACAAGTCGTTCTGGACATGGGGAGCACAAAGTTTCCGTTGGTACGTGCCGTAGCCACTCATCGGCGCCGGGGGCGGTACGTGGCGGCGCATCCAATGGCTGGTACTGAGTTTTCGGGCATTGAGGCTGCACAGCCCCATCTGTTCGACCACAAGGCTATGGTACTGTGCGACCTTGAGAAGAGCGACCAAGACGCTGTAGCCCTTGCTTATGCTTTGTGTGCCTCTATCCCCATGCAGCCCGTAAAGCTCGAGGCTGAGGCTCACGACCTGCATGCAGCTTATGTATCGCATATATCTCACATAAGCTCTTTTGCCTTAGCGCTCACCGTATTGGCTAAAGAGAAGGACGAGCAGCGCATCTTTGAGCTGGCCAGTGGTGGTTTTAGCTCTACGGTGCGTTTGGCTAAGAGCTCGCCCGATATGTGGGTGCCCATCTTTCGGCAAAACCGCGATTTCGTGCTCGACGTATTGGACGAGCACATCAACCAATTGGCGCGTTTTCGCAGCTTGCTCATCAAAAAAGACTTCGACACCTTCTACCGCCTCATCGAAGAGGCTAACGACATCAAGCGCATTCTCGACAAGCCCAAAATGCCTATGGCTGTGCCTCAAAAACTTACTTGATTGTTCATGAACTAAAAAATAAAATCATCTCCACTATGGATATCCGACCAGTCTTTCCCAATTTTCAACGGCCCGTGCTGATCGCAGGCCCTTGTAGTGCCGAGACGGAAGCTCAAGTACTGAGTACCGCTCATGCCTTGGCCGAACAAGACATTGATCTGTTTCGAGCAGGCATATGGAAGCCGCGTACGCGACCCGATTCTTTCGAAGGTGTAGGGGCTAAAGGTTTGGCATGGTTGCGGCGCGTCAAAGAAGAGACGGGCTTAAAGGTAACTACCGAGGTGGCCAACGCCAATCACGTATACGAAGCTTTAAAGTATGGCATAGATGTGCTTTGGGTAGGTGCACGTACTACGGTCAACCCTTTTAGTGTACAAGAAATTGCCGATGCCTTGCGCGGTGCCGATGTGCCCGTATTGGTAAAAAACCCCATCAACCCCGATTTGAAGCTGTGGATGGGTGCCATAGAGCGCCTCTACAAAGCAGGCATTACGCGCCTTGCAGCCATTCATAGGGGCTTTTCCTACTTCGGCGAGACGCGCTATCGCAACGTGCCACGCTGGCAGATTCCGCTCGAGCTCAAACGCCACTTTCCCGACATGCAGCTCATCTGCGACAATAGCCACATCTGTGGGCGGCGCGATTTATTGCTCGAAGTAGCCCAAAAAGCTTTGGATCTCAACTTCGACGGCCTGATGACCGAGGTGCATCCTACACCTGACAAAGCCTGGAGCGATGCAACCCAACAACTGACTCCAGTAGATTTCGTCCATATGGTCGATCAGCTCGTCGTGCGCCAGCCAACAACTGATGACACGGACTTTCTCGAAACACTCGACAACTTGCGCCACCAGATCGATGAGCTCGATGAAGAGCTGTTTCAAATATTGGGTCAGCGCATGCAGGTAGCTGAGCGCATTGGTCTGTATAAAAGGCGCAACAATATTTCCATCTTTCAACCCCACCGTTGGGCACAGATTATCGAAAAGGCGGTGATCAAGGGCAGACAGTGGGGCCTAAGCCGAGAATTTGTCGAAGTGCTATTCAAAGCCATACATGACGAGAGCATTAACCACCAAGAGCGGGTGATGAAAGCTGCTAATAATGAGCTAAACGTCGAAAGATAGCATTACTAAATGCCCTATGGAAAGGCGTACGTGCCGCATCAATTGTACTGAGGGGATGGTGGGTGATTCACCCACCAATTTTTGCCATCGATTCAGTAGAACTATGTAGCGACCGGCGACGTTCGGCTTCGAAGCCATTGGCTGCACGCATGGATACAGCCTCTGCGATGGTGTCGAGCAGTTGTGCATCGGTAGCGCCAGCACGCATGACATCGCGCAAGTTGAATATGCCCTCATCGTATAGGCAAGTGCGCAACTTGCCCAGTGGCGTGATGCGCAAGCGGTTGCAGCTTCCGCAAAAAGTGCGGCTATAGGCGGGAATTACCCCTACAGTTCCTTTGTAGCTCGGTACCTGATAGTTGAGCGAAGTGCTGTGGGGCGGATCGGGAATTTTTTGCATCGTGGGAAAGTGTGCTTGTAGCGTTTGCAAGATGCGGCGATAGTCCCATTCGAGCGTCGTCTGCCTGCCGTCGCCATTGAAAGGCATCTCTTCAATAAAACGCACGCCTACGGGCAACTCGCGTGTCAGTTCGGCCAGTGGAATGAGGTCGTCCGCGTTATGGGCAGCCATGACCACACAGTTAATCTTCACTTCAAAACCCAACTCCAGCATGCGCTCTAAGCAATGTAGTACAGCGGGTAGCTCGTCGCGGCGGGTGATTTGTGCAAAGCGTTGCCGGTCAAGGGTGTCCAGGCTTAGGTTAATTGCTTTGATGCCTAGGGATTTAAGCTCAGGCAAAAAAGGCTCGGTGCGTACGCCATTGGTCGTAATACGCACAGATTCGATGCCATCGATAGCTACAAGCTGACGCAGAAATTCCATTAAATCGCGTCGTAGAAATGGCTCACCACCCGTAATGCGCACTTTGTGCACCCCAACACTAGCCAATACACGTACGATTCGAAGCATTTCCTCGTAGGTTAGCAGTTGCCGTTGGGGCACATAATCAATGCCTTGAGCCGGCATGCAGTAAAAACACCGCAGATTGCATCGGTCGGTGACAGCCAGGCGTAGATATGTGATCGGACGGCCGAATTTGTCGTGTAGATAGTTCATAGCGCGTCCCCTCCCAAATTTTATTTGTGTCAGATAATGAAATGCATATGTGCATCTGAGGCCTTCGCCTTATGCTACAACAATGATAGTGGGTAAAGAGATGAAAAACGGGAAAATATCACTACAAAGTGATCTTGATCACTTTGTGTCCGTGTGTATGAGAGGCCTGCTACTTACCTTTGTCGCGTTCGATGTGAAGTTTTTGTGCTTCATACTACCTCTATGCGACTTAGGAAAAAAAGATCCGATGCCAATTCGTTGGGGAATTTTGGGGCTGGGAAAGATTGCCAAAAAATTCGCTTCGGACTTGCAGTACGTGCCTGATGCACAGCTCTATGCGGTGGCCTCGCGCTCGAAAAGCAAAGCTGAAGCATTTGCTCGTAGCTTTGGTGCGATGCAGGCCTTTGGCAGTTATGCCGATTTAGCGCTGTGCCCCGAAGTAGAGGTAGTCTACATCGCTACGCCCCATACTATGCATGCAGTGCACAGTCTTATGTGCATAGAAGCAGGGAAACACGTGCTATGTGAAAAACTTTTTACTACAGATGCAGACGCCGCACACGCGTTATGCCATGCAGCACAAACCCAACAGTGCTTTATCATGGAAGCTATGTGGACTCAGTTCTTGCCTGCCTTTCGGCAAATGCTTGAATGGGTCCGCGACGGACAAATAGGACAGATAGTAGCTGTGCAGGCGGACTTTGGCTTTAGAGCTCCCCGTAATCCACATCATCGCTTGTGGCAACCACAGTTAGGTGGTGGCGCCCTATGGGATATTGGATGCTACCCCTTGTTTTTGGCACTGCGCCTATTTGGGACTACACCCAAGTGGTGTGTGCAAGCACATTACATGGATTCACAACAAGTCGATGTGCAAACTACTATCGCAGCACAATGGCCAAATGGCGCTTTGGCGAATTTACATTGCTCTATAGTGTATCCCATGTCCTGCAGGGCATGGATATATGGCACTCAGGGGCGTGTTTTGCTTCGGCCCCGGTGGCACGAATCGCGTAGCCTCCGCCTTGAGCAATGGGACGGTACCTCACATTCGGCTACTTTCCAATGGCCCGGTTTTGGCTATCAATTTGAAGCCATGCATGTACAACAATGTATCGCGCAAGGGAGGATTGAAAGCCCTGAACTGCCGCACACCCTCAGTATACAACTAGTAGCATGGCTGTGTGCTGTCCAGTGTCGCATCGCAGCTTAAAGCTTATTATAGGCTCGTGTAAGCAAGCTGTCTATATTGTAGCGTTATTTGATTATGTAGTACTGAAAATTTGGCTTTTGAGCTAATATGCAGGAAAAAATTCGTTTAACCTATTAACAAATGAACATTTTTTCATAAATTACAGCCGTAATTGTTCACTAAAACTCTCGCACCTATGGTTATCGAGCAAATCTATACCGGTTGTTTGGCCCAAGGGGCTTACTATATCGAAAGTGAAGGTGAAGCGGCTGTGATTGATCCGTTGCGGGAGCCGGATCCCTACATTGAGCGTGCAGCGCGTAGTGGTGCAAAGATCAAGTACATTTTTGAGACGCACTTCCACGCAGATTTCGTATCAGGGCATTTGGATTTGGCCAAGAAAACGGGAGCGACGATAGTATACGGTCCAGGTGCACAGACGGAATACGAAAAATACGAGGCTAAAGATGGTGAGAAGTTTCAGATCGGCAAGCTCACTATTGAGTTGTTGCACACGCCGGGGCACACATTAGAGAGCTCTTGCTACCTGTTGTATGACGAAAGCGGCAAGCCACATGCCCTGTTCTCGGGCGATACGCTCTTTATTGGCGATGTAGGCCGACCCGACTTAGCCCAGAAAAAGGGCTCGCTAACCAAGGAAGACCTGGCTGGCATGATGTACGATAGCCTGCACAACAAGATCATGCCTTTGCCCGACGATGTAATTGTCTATCCTGCCCATGGTGCGGGCTCGGCCTGCGGCAAAAACATGAGCAAAGAAACGTGGGACACCTTGGGCAATCAGAAGCGAACCAATTATGCCTTGCAGGCTCAGACGCGCGAAGAGTTTATTCAAAAAGTGACGGAAGGCTTGTTGCCGCCACCAGCTTATTTTGCGAAAAATGCACAGATCAACAAGAAGGGCTACAAGAGCTATTACGAAGTGATGGCACAAGCTAAACCCCTGTCGGTGGAAGCATTTGAAACGGCTGCCAATGAGACGGGAGCAGTGGTGCTGGATGTGCGCGACAAATACGAGTTTGCCAAAGGCTTTATTCCCAATTCTATTTTCATTGGGCTAGATGGGCAGTTCGCTCCTTGGGTAGGAGCGCTCATTCCCGACTTGATGCAGCCCATTTTAGTGGTGGCACCCAAGGGTCGTGAGGAGGAAGCCGTGCGGCGCCTCTCGCGTGTTGGTTTCGACAACACTATTGGCTATCTGGAAGGTGGGTTCGAAGCTTGGCAAGCAGCAGGTAAAGAAGTAGACAGCCTTGAGTACGTAACGGCAGCAGCATTTGCCGAAAGGCTTAAAGAGGGAGTTGTCAAGCAGATCTTAGACGTGCGCAAGCCTACAGAGTTTCAAGGAGAGCACGTGGAAGGTGCAGTGAACTTCCCACTCGACTTCATCAGCCAACGTATGAATGAAGTGAGCCCTAATGAGGAATACTACTTGCACTGCCGGAGTGGCTATCGGAGCACGATTGCCTGTTCCATACTCAAGTCCAGAGGCTTTGACAAGGTCATTGACGTGATCGAATCTTTTGACAAAATCAAAGAGGCAGGAGTGCCCGTGACGGATTATGTGTGCCCCTCTACAGTGAAGAAGGAATAACATAAGTGCAGCAATAAACTGAGGCAGGGGAAAAGGTTTTTCAGGTCTTTTCCCCCACTTTTAAGGACCTTTTTTGCTAAAGGATATATGGATCGCTATTGGGAAATCTTCGTAAATGGCTATACGGGTTACGCCCGTTATATGTGGCATGAGATCACGCATCCCAGCTGGCACAACTATTTTTATTGGCTCATTGGGGTATCATTGATCTTTTTTGTGCTCGAAGTGGTCATCCCTTGGCGCAAGAATCAGCCTATTCCGAGGAAGGACTTTTGGCTCGACGCCTTCTACATGTTCTTTAACTTCTTTCTCTTTTCCCTGGTGATCTATAATGCAGCCTCTGATGTAGTCGTCAATCTATTCAACGACGCCATCAAATGGCTCAGTGGAGGTTTCAATTTGCAGGCTGTCAATCCGTTGCGCACTTGGCCTTATTGGGCTGTGTTGCTGGTGGGATTTGTGGTGCGCGACTTTATCCAATGGTGGACGCACCGGTTGCTGCATGCTAGCGAGTGGTTGTGGCAATTTCACAAGGTACACCACTCGGTAGAGCAAATGGGCTTTGCTGCTCATTTGCGCTATCACTGGATGGAAAACGTAGTGTATCGCACGATTGAATACATTCCCTTGGCCTTGTTGGGCATTGGGCTGTACGACTTTTTCGTCATACACATCTTTGCCCTTACTTGGGGCCATTTCAACCATGCCAACATCAGCGTAGATGGGCGTGTTACCGGTGGTATTGTAGGGGCGCTGATCGGTATTGTGTTGAGTCAGGGGCTGCTGGATGTGCAGTTGTTTGATGGGCTTACGGTAGCAGGGCAATTAGGGGTGTGGGGCGTGTCGGTGGCTGCAGGTGTGTGGCTGTTGGGCCCTTTCATGAAGGTGTTGTTCAACAGCCCAGAGATGCACATTTGGCATCATTCATATGACCTGCCACCCGATATGCCCAAAGGTATCAATTTCGGCCTGACGCTGGCCATTTGGGACTACCTCTTTGGCACGGCCTATGTGCCGTGGTGCGGCCGAGACATACGCTTGGGCTTTCCAGGTGTGGAACAGTTCCCAAAGGACTTTGTACATCAAAACCTCTATGGCATTTGGTTACAGCCCAAAGAGGAGATACGCCTGACTCCCAACCCACTGCCCCTAAAGGCTTCACTGAAACAGCCCGTACATTTGCCTGTAGATACTACTTGTGAGGCGCCTTCTGATGTCCAACCCCAACAGACCAATCCGAAAGAGCAATCGAGATCTGACGTACATCAAAGCGTAGACTCAACTATTTGACCAACCAATCAAAGGAGACGTGCAATGAGATATGGATTTATCATCGACAACCGAAAGTGCATTGGTTGTCATGCCTGTACAACCGCCTGTAAGGCGGAGCATCAGGTGCCCATTGGGGTCAACCGTACATGGGTGAAATACACGGAAAAGGGCACCTTCCCCAATTCTAGGAGGGTTTTCAGCGTCATGCGGTGCAATCACTGCACGGATGCACCTTGCGTGGAAATTTGCCCAGTGGAGGCCTTATTTATACGTGACGATGGCATTGTCGATTTTGACAATCGCCGCTGTATTGGCTGCAAGTCGTGTATGCAGGCCTGCCCCTACGATGCGCTGTACATTGACCCTGAGACCAATACAGCTGCTAAATGCAACTACTGTGCACACCGCATCGATATCGGTTTGGAGCCAGCTTGCGTCAATGTTTGTCCTGAGCATGCCATCATATCTGGCGATATGGACGATCCCAACTCGGAGATCTCTATCCTTTTGGGACGCGAGCAGGTGGTAGCGCGTAAAGTGAGCAAAGACACCAAGCCCAATTTGTTCTACATTGATGGCGACGAAGCGGCACTCGACCCATTGGAAGCACCTCGCGAAACCGATTACATGTGGAGCGAGCAGGCTACAGGTGTGGGCCATTACGCCAAAGCTGCTGAAGCACTGGCCTGGAGCAACGACAATGTGGTGGCAGCAGTGCTGGAAGCCTCGGGCTTGGATGAAGCAGAAGATGCGCCCAAAAAGTCTATTGATGTATTGTTAGGGGCTCACGGTCCAGAAAAAGCACGGCGTGCTTATGACGCTCCAGACAAAGGTATTTTGTGGGGTTGGGAAGTGTCGGGCTACGTGTTGACAAAAGCTATTGCGGCTGGTGCTTTTCTTATCGCTTTTCTGGGCTGGCTGACGGGCAAAAGCACGGCATTGGCAGCAGAAAACCAATGGTGGACGCTGGGCCTTTCATTGGGCTTCCTCGGTGCTACAGGTCTGTTGTTGATCAAGGACTTAGATCGCCCCGACCGTTTCCTCTACGTATTGTTGCGGCCTCAGTGGCGCAGTTGGTTGGTCAAGGGCGGATATTCGATTACGCTCTATGGTGGCTTGCTCACACTTTGGGGCTTGAGCCTCTATTTTGGCTGGGAACAACTGATGCAACCGTTAATGTGGGTTACTGCCATCATGGCAGTGATAGTAGCCATTTATACGGCCTTTCTCTTTGCGCAAGCAAAGGGGCGCGATTTCTGGCAGAGCCCTTCGTTAGCCTTGCACATGCTAGTGCACAGTGTGATGGCTGGTGCTGCGGCTTTGGCAATAGTAGGTTTACTATTGGGCGATGGTTCTGAGTGGATGGCCTTTTTGCGCAATGTGTTATTTGCCGCTATCGGCTTAAACCTGTTTACCATTGCCACTGAACTGATGACGACGCATCCCACTAAGGAAGCCCACTTCACCGTGACGATGATTACCAAGGGGCGCTATGGCAATCGCTTCTGGTGGGGCGCTATCGTCTTTGGCAATATTGTACCACTAGCTTTGCTCATCTGGGGTGGTACCAATGCTTCTATCATGGCTGTAGCAGGGCTTATCGTGCTGATAGGCATTTACCTGACGGAAACCATTTGGGTAGAGGCGCCACAGCGCGTGCCATTGAGTTGATATTGGATTTTGCAAAAACTTGGAATTGATCACATTTTGGGCTTTTGCCATAAAAAAATAGCTGCCTCATGAATAAAAAGAAAGTATCCTTTATAGAGCGCATGGCGGAAAAGTTGGGCATCATCCCTGACTTGCATAAGGGCGAGGAGGATGCACCTTTGCCACGCCTTACTGAGCCAGGTAAACTTACTCAATTTCCCGACCGGCTCGATGACTGGGAAGAATACGAGGCCAAAGCTTGGCCTGTGCGCAAAAAAAGGCGCTACACCATAGTGCCCACCACCTGTTTCAACTGCGAGAGTGCCTGTGGCCTTACGGCCTACATCGACAAAGAAACCATGGAGGTACGCAAGCTGGAAGGAAACCCCTTCCATCCGGGCAGTCGCGGTCGTAACTGTGCCAAAGGGCCTGCTACCATTAATCAGCTCACTGATCCCGATCGCATCCTCTATCCCTTGAAGCGCGGAGGCAAGCGTGGCGAAGGAAAATGGGAACGCGTCAGTTGGGAAGAAGTTTTGGAAGACATTGCAGGTCGCATCCGGAAGGCTTTGCAAGAGAACCGCCACAATGAAATTGCCTATCACGTAGGGCGCCCTGGGCACGAAGGTTACATGGATCGCGTGTTGAAAGCTTGGGGCATAGATGGCCATAACTCGCACACGAATATCTGTTCGTCAGGTGCGCGCTTTGGCTATAGCATCTGGTATGGCTATGACCGCCCCTCGCCTGACCATGCCAACGCCAAGTTCATCCTATTGGTGTCGGCACACCTGGAGAGTGGCCACTACTTCAACCCGCATGCCCAGCGCATCATTGAGGGCAAAATGAAGGGGGCCAAGCTAGCAGTAATGGATCCACGCTTGAGCAACACGGCCAGCATGGCCGATTACTGGATGCCTACTTATCCGGGCTCCGAAGCTGCAGCCCTTTTGGCTATGGCCAAAATCATCATTGATGAAGGGCTGTATAATCGCGAGTTTTTGGAAGACTGGGTCAACTGGCAGCAATACCTCAAGGCGCGCCATCCAGATGTGGAGGTGACTTTTGAAAACTTCATCGCTAAGATGAGCCAGGAGTATGCCGAGTTCACGCCTGAATTTGCTGAAAAGGAAACAGGTGTGCCGGCTGAAACGATTGTTGAAGTAGCTCGGGGTATTGGACAGGCTGGCACGCGCTTCGCTTCACACAACTGGCGTAGTGCTGCTTCGGGTAACCTCGGCGGTTGGTGTGTGAGCCGTGCGCTTCACTTCTTACAGGTACTCACGGGCAGTGTAGGAACACCTGGCGGTACCTCGCCTAATGCTTGGAACAAGTTCAAGCCTACTTTCTTTGACAATCCGCCTCCACAAAAGTGGTGGAATGAGCTGCACTTCCCCAAGGAGTATCCGTTGGCTTTCTTCGAGATGAGCTTCCTGTTACCACATATGCTCAAGGAAGGCCGTGGTAAGCTCGATGTGTACTTCACGCGTGTGTTTAATCCCGTGTGGACTTATCCTGATGGCTTTAGTTGGATTGAAGTCTTGCAGGACGAAAGCAAAATCGGCTTGCATGTAGCTTTAACGCCTACTTGGAACGAGACGGCGTTCTTTGCCGACTACGTCTTGCCCATGGGCTTGGCTTCCGAACGCCACGACATCAATAGTTATGCGACGCATGGTGGTACGTGGGTGGCCTTCCGTCAGCCTGTCTTGCGCGAAGCTGCACGACGCATGGGCAAGCAGGTGACGTTCACCTACGAAGTCAATCCAGGCGAGGTATGGGAGGAAGATGAATTCTGGATTCAGCTCAGCGCGCGCATTGATCCCGATGGCTCAATGGGCATTCGCAAGCACTTTGAATCGCCCTATCGCAAGGGTGAGATCATTAACATCGACGAGTACTATCAGTACATCTTCGAGCACACGCCTGGCTTGCCAGAGGCAGCCAAGAAGGAAGGGCTAAGCGAACTGGAATACATGCGCAAGTATGGTGCTTTTGAAGTGGAAAAACACAGCTACCAAAAGCACTTGCGCGAGCTGACGCCTGAAGAGCTCGAAGGCTCCGAAACGAATCCAGAAACTGGCGTGATCACTAAGAATGGCAAGGCCATTGGTGTAGTGGTGCGTGGAGTGGCGCGCGTAGGCTTCCCCACGCCATCGCGCAAGAACGAGTTTTACTCCCAGACAATGGTCGATTGGGGATGGCCCGAGTACGCCATTCCGTGTTACATCAAAAGTCACATACACCCCGAACGGCTCGACAAAGAGAAGGGAGAATACTGCTTGGTACCCACATTCCGCTTGCCTACACTCATCCACTCGCGTTCGGGTAATGCCAAGTGGCTGGCCGAAATCTCGAACCGAAATCCCATTTGGATGCACCCCAAAGATGCCGCGCGCTGGGGCTTCAAAACAGGTGACTTGGTGCGCATCAATACTGATATCGGCTACTTTATCGATAAAGTGTGGGTTACTGAGGCCATCCGACCCGGCGTCGTGGCCTGTTCGCACCACTTAGGGCGCTGGCGCCGCAAGCAAGATCAAGGAAACCGATGGGCTACCAGTGTAGTGCATATAGAAAATGACGGAAAGGGAGGCTGGAAGATGAAGACCATAGAAGGTATCAAGCCCTTTGAGAGCTCCGATCCCGACTCGAAACGCATCTTCTGGCGCGATGGAGGCGTACACCAAAATATTACACATGCTGTGCATCCCGATCCCATTAGTGGTATGCACTGCTGGCATCAGCGCGTGCGTATCGAGCGACCGCGGCCTGGCGATGAGTACGGTGATATCTTCGTGGATACCAAAAAGTCGTTTGAGAACTACAAAGAATGGCTCAAGATGACGCGCCCGGCACCAGGCCCGGGGGGATTGAGACGCCCATTATGGATGCCACGTGCTTTGCGACCCCGCGACGAAGCTTTTTATGTAGATTGGGATCCCGTGGCAGAAAAGCGCACGGGCAAGATAGACTGAATGATCGTATGAGTTTCGGATAAGTGCGAGGTGACAGTGTAACTACTGTCACCTTTGCGTTTTGTGGCAAAGTTTCATTTTTGCCCAAAGGCAGTGCCGCCATTTTTTGTTTACTTCTGCACCTCAAGACTATGGCTACTTCTACAGGTGTTTCTCTGAAGCGTTTTTTCCCATTTCTCACATGGTTGCCCCAGGTTAACCGCCAAACTTTGCGTGATGATCTAATTGCGGGCCTGACGGGCACAATTATCAGCCTGCCACAAGGTGTGGCTTTTGCCATTATTGCGGGTATGCCGCCCATTTATGGGCTGTACAGCGCTATGGTGATGCCGATCATTACGGCACTATTTGGTTCGTCTTGGCACATGATTACGGGGCCTGCTACAGCTATTTCCATAGTCGTTTTTTCGGCCATCAGCCCACATGCCGAACCGGGTACACAGGCCTTTGTGGAGTTGGCCTTTGTGTTGACCTTTGTGGTGGGTGTCATTCAGCTGGTGATGGGTGCTGCCCGCTTGGGTACGCTTGTCAACTTTGTTTCGCATACGGTGGTGATTGGCTTTACCGCGGGGGCAGGGGTACTCATTGCGGCTAAGCAGCTGAAAAACGTCTTTGACCTGCCAGTACCGCAAGGTGCTTCTTTTTTTGGCATTTTGCAACAGGTGATCGGCCAGATTGGCCAGTCGAACTGGTATGCCTTTGCTATTGCAATGATCACGCTGTTTAGTGCCATTCTGCTCAAGCGTTTTTGGCCTAAACTGCCACATATGCTGTTGGGCATGATTATCGGCAGTGTAGCAGCTTACTTCATAGGTATTGAATCACATGGAATTAAGGTAGTAGGCAAGATGCCTGCACACTTACCCCCTTTCCATATGCCCCAGCTGAGCTGGAGTAACATTCAGCTGTTGGCACCCAACGCCTTTGCCTTAGCACTGTTGGGGCTGATCGAGGCGGTAGCTATCGCGCGGGCTATAGCCTCTTATTCACATCAACGCATTAATGCCAATCAGGAATTTATAGGGCAAGGTTTAGCCAATACGATTGGCAGTTTCTTCAGCTCGTTTGCGGGCTCGGGCTCTTTTACTCGTTCAGGTGTCAACTTTCAGGCGGGCGCGCGTACACCTTTAGCAGCCATTTTTGCAGCTGTGTTTTTAGCACTCACCTTGATGTTTGTAGCGCCTCTGGGTGATTACTTGCCCATTTCGGCAATGGGAGGTATCATCTTGCTGGTAGCTTACAACCTTATTGATGTAAAGCACATCCGCACGATCTTACAGGCCAGCAAGACCGAAACAGCGGTATTGTTGATTACGGCGTTGTCTACGATCTTCCTCAACCTGGAATTTGCCATTTATGTAGGGATCATATTTTCACTCTTCTTCTATTTGATGCGCACCTCTTCACCGCATATTACTCGATTGGCACCTGATCCAAAAGATGGGCGGCGACTGGTCAATATCAAGCGTTTTCCTCAGGTTAAGGAATGTCCTCAAGTAGCTATTGTGCGTATCGATGGATCGTTGTATTTTGGAGCAGTGGAGCGCGTAGCTGACTACTTTCAGGAACTTGCAGAAGAGGGTGTGCGTGTAGTGTTGTTAGTCGCGCAGGGTATCAACTTTGTCGACTTGACCGGTGCGGAGTGGTTGGAGCGCGAGGTGCACAAGTGGCAGCAGCGCGGCGGGGATTTCTTGATCATGGGGCTCAAACAAGTGGCTCAGGATGTATTAGTCAAAGGTGGCTTTCGCCAAAAAATTGGGGAATCTCGGTTTTTGGCCACCAAAAAGGAAGGTATTGCAGCATTGTTTGAGCGAGGATTAATAGATGCTGGAGTGTGTAAATGCTGTACGGCACGTGTGTTTGAGGAATGTGCCGATATGCCGGCCCCTGCTGCAACAACTTCTTGATTTTTTGGGCCTGTAATGGCTCCATACACCTTCACACAACAAGCCACAACAAGCATCATCGCTATGGATCGCCGACGAGATAAAGCATGTGGTGTGAGTCGATGGGAACGGCTCAAACAGCAGATCGACCACCTTTCGCCTGCAGCTTTTGCGCAGATGATGCGCCGATCTGATGTTGTCTTGCTCGATGTACGCCGTCCTGATGAATTTGCTTCGGGTCATTTGCCCCATGCACGCAATCTGGACTATTTGGGTGAACCCTTTATTGATGAGTTAGAGCAGCTCGATCGAACTGCTACCTATTTGGTTTATTGCAACAGTGGTCGCCGCAGTTTGCGCACTTGCGTATTAATGTGCAATAGTGGTTTTCAAAAAGTATACAACTTGGATGGAGGCTTGCGCCGCTGGTTGGCTGCTTCAGACATACCTAAGCCCGAGTTGGTAGGCTAGTTTTTGATACTGGATCTGGAATAATATAGATAAAAAAGTGGCGTATAACGCAATCAAAAGCGAGCTGCCCATTTTTAGGCAGCCCGCTACGGACTTGCTGGTGAGTGCGGCTTGAACCTCATTTAGTTGAACCACCAATGCAGGTTGATTTCTTTTGTTTCGCCATTGGGTAGGGTGAGGGTGGCTTGTCGGTCACAGGTGCCGTCACCAAAGTCGATGCTAAAGGTTTCGTCGCCTTTGGTCACTTGCTTGACACCGGATACGATCCAGAGGCAGACGCGCTTTTTGATGAGCGGTTCGATAATTTCGCTCGAGAAGGCTACACCGTTTCGGTTGACCCCACTGGCACTACCTGTTATGGAAAACACGTCGTCCATCCAAAAGTCGGTATCGAAGCCTTCGGTCCATGTACGCGTCCAGCTGGCATCGAGCGAGCTGCTGGTGCCATCGGGGTAAGTGATCACTAGGCCGGATACCTCGCGTGTGAATGAAGATTGCCCTTCGTCGTTTACTCCGTTGTTGGTCAGGGTTTTGCTACCATCGATTTGTGCGCCATTGATGGAGAAGTTCTGAAAGGTAATGGTGCGTTGTGCACCTGCTTCATACATGGGTGCTGTTTGTGTGACGATGATCTGTCCGGCGCGTACTTTGCCAAATGGGCCTTCGCAGCTGTCGCCAAAGTCGATGGTTATTGTTTTGGGAAAGGATCCATCTTCGGGATCTACGGTTACCGTGGGGCAGTCATCGTCGCCACCTGAGCGAAAATCTACGTTGTAATCTACTTGGGTTTCAATGTCGGCGATGACGTCTTCCATTGTAGCGTCATCTTGGGCGGTCATGGTGATCGACTCTGTGTCGGCCAATTGGTTGGATTGTTTGTCGCAGGCAGTGAAGGCTACTATGCCCAACAATGCACTCAGCACGCCAACATACTTCTTCATAAGTTCAAAATTTTTTGGGATTAATTAAAAAAAGGAAAAATATCTTAATCTTACCGTCCTTGCTGTAAGCACGCTTTATAGATGTACTTGGGAGGTGAAAGGTTTAGCCCATTTGCAAGTCTGACCCAGATTTGACATTATCCTACGACTGGCCTGAAATCCTCCATTGATCGAATACAATACTTTGCTTGAATTCTTTTTGCAGTAGCAGGCGTAGGTTGGTCAACACGATTTCGCCCATGGTTTGGCATCGCAAGAAAGCAGCATTTTGATGGTGATCGGCTAATTCGTGTTTAAGCTGCCATACTTTGTCGGGTTGGCTTAGCTCTTCGGTGACCATCACATCGAATAGCTCTTTCACCTGTGTCACTGAGGCCTTAATACGGGCTGCGATGAGGCTGCGTTCTTCGAGTTGGTATTGTCGTACAGTTTCGTGCGACATGTGTTGGATGCCCAAAAAGATGATGGGGTTGTTTTCTTTGAAATATTGAGGTAGGTAGAAATTTTTCCTTCCCTCATAGCTTTGTTGGTCGAAGTCAATGGCGCGCATACGGTACTGGTATCCTTCGATGTCGGGCGTGATGTCGATGACGTAGTTGTAGGAGCGCATGTCGCCCAGCAAGCGCACAAAACAACGCTCATTGAATTTGACAAATTCTTTGGCGATGCGGATCTGGTTGAAAGTGGAGGTGTCCAGTTCGGTGTTCATGAAGTCGTCGCCAGGGATGCCGGCAATGTGCTCTTCGATGAGGGTATCGTCGTGTACCAGATACATTACGCGATTGGGCGAGAGTAGATCTTCTAGCTCGAGCCCGTACACGCGCGATGCATCGGCTTTTTTGATGTAGAAGTGGTCGTAGTTGTCGTTGAGGCGGTTGATGATGCGCACGCGAAAGGGTTTACTGTTCCCGAAGGTGCAGTAATCGACGCGAGCTACTTGGAGGTGCTCCATGACACCAGTGTCGCCATCGGTTTTAAGTAGTGCATAAATTTCGGTAAGGGCATGGTGTAGCTCGGCTTGTTCGTTAGGGGAGTAGTACACCGTTTCCCAAAGGGTGTCGTTGCCATTTTGGTCGAGCAATACGAGCGAAGTGTCGTAGTGTAGCAAGTCGTCGTAGGTAAGTGGCAGCTTGCGATAGCGGTTGTGGCGCTTGAGGTATTGTTTGAAAGGGTCAGAGATGGGAAACATGACCTTCTTGCGCGAAGGCACGTTGCGTTTCATGATTTTGCGCTGCTGCTTCATAGTGGCATTGTCGATATGTAAGGCAATTCAATTAAGTAGGTAATGCAAAAATACCATGCTTCACTCCATCAATATGCTTTTGCCGTAATGGGGAAACAGCGACAATTTTCTTTACACGCGCGGTATTGCGCCGTCAAGCTCATTGAGGGATGATAGGTAGTTGGTTGCAATGGATTGTGAGGTACTGACGGACCACCCTTGGTGTGATGCAAAGGACTAATAAAAAGCAACGCGGCTATCGAGTTAGGGCACTTTCGCTTCTGAGCTGTTTATCAGCAGGTTGTTTTTATTGATGTAGCGCCCTCTGTCGTGGTGGTAAAAAAAGGTGAGAATAATGGAGATGGCTATGGTAAGTGTTCTGAGTAGGTTTGCGTAGAGATCGCCTAAAGCATTGTGGCTCGTATCGAAAAAAGCCCACGAAAAGTTCATCAGGCTGTGGAGGAAAATGGGTACCCAAAGGTTGGCATCCCATTCGATGTAAAGCCACGAAAACCAAAGGGCGCCCAGGGCGGTAATGAGGAATATACCCACTGTTTCAGCTGTCGTAGCCCCTTGGTACAGGTGGCCCAGCCCGAAAAAGAAGCTACCCATCAGGGCGGCGGGAAGGAAGCCCCATTTGAGCTTTCGAAAAAGCAGGCCAAAGAGAAAGCCTCTGAACAAATATTCTTCGAAAAAGCCGGCAATGAACGTTTGGTGCAATAAAGCCGTCCAGTCAATGGGTGTAGCGATCTGCCCAGCACTCGCGCCACCGAGCCACATGGGAGCGGTACAGATCAATGCGACTACCAGCCCCGTCTTGGGACTTCGGTTTAGGCCTAAGCAATCAGGTGTTTTTCTGAGGCTCCAGCAGGTGGCGAGTAGGAGTATAGGAGGTAGGGCCCACCATAGGTAGAAGTAGCCTATGCGCAAATATGGCGATGAGAGAGAGCAGCTCCAAAACGCGTCGAGCAGAGATTTCCCGTAAAACGAGATGATAAAAGTGAGTAGCACGGCAATGGTTTGGATGATGTGTGTGCATTTCATTATTTGGCCCAAGTTGTGGTAATGTAGACGGATCAGGATGCGCTTCTGAAGGTATAGACGCCTATGAGGCGGATTGAAGATCCCACATTTGCTCGGCGGGTGCAAGTGTATGAGGTGGCACTGCCCGACATTGGGTTATCTTTATGGCCGATTTAGCTAAAATGGACTGTTATGCTTGGACTCAAACTGCCCACAGACCCCCGTTGGGTAAACCTTGCAGAGAAATCGCTCGAGGAAATACTGACAGATCACGCCTATTGTGAGCAAAAAGCAGCTACTTCCTGTATCTCACTCATTCAGGCTTATCCCGACAAAGAAGAGCTCGTGCGGCGCTTGGCCCCTGTAGTCACCGAAGAATGGGGCCACTTCAGAATGGTGTTGGCCGAGCTCGATAAGCGCGGTTTGAAGTTAGGGCGACAGCGCAAAGACGTGTATGTGAATGCCTTGCTCGACTTCCAGAAAAAGGGTGGTAGCCGCGAGGAGCGCTTGTTGGAGAAACTGCTGACGTGTGCCCTGATCGAGGCACGCTCGTGTGAGCGTTTTCGGCTCTTATCGCTTCACATTTCTGATGAGTCGCTGCGCGAGTGGTATCACAAATTTATGGTTTCTGAGGCAGGGCATTACCGCTTGTTTATTGATCTGGCGAAAATGTATTGTGGTGAAGCGGCTACGCGCAAGCGCTGGCAAGAGTATTTGGCCTATGAGGCTGAGGTAATGCGTCAGCTCGAGCTACGAGGTGACCGCATGCATTGATCGCCTTTTTGCCTGTGAGGCTGGAGTTGAGTTTTTATGAGGACAGACTTAGCAGTAGATGAGCAGCGTAGCCACCTGTTAGCTCAGCTTGCTGAGGTGGAGCGCCTGGCTCGTGCCAGCAGGTGGCGGCGTTTGTGGGCGGCTCCTAAGCGCTATGTGTGCGGTATGTGGTGGCGTTGGGTGGGATATAGGCTGATGCATCGGGGCCAGCTAGTCGATACGCGTACGTTTTTCGGTGCTCCTATGCTCGTGATGCTTCCAGCAGGCATGGACTTGTTCTTGTTAGGGGCTAAGACGCATGACTCTGAAATTCGACTGGCACGCTTGTTAGTAAATCATTTGCCGAAAGGCACTACAGTATTGGACGTAGGTGCGCACTATGGTTATTTTTCCTTGTTGTCGGCGCACTTAGTGGGGCAGCAAGGGCAGGTGCATGCTTTTGAGGCCAGCCCCAGTACTTTTGAGTTATTGCAAGCCAACAAGGGTAAAGGGGTATGGCCTCAACTGCACGTACATCACTTGGCCTGTGCTGACAGGCGAGCAAAGGTGGCTTTTTACGAGTTTCCCGTCGCTTTTTCTGAGTACAACACTTTGCGCCCCGAACAATATGCACGTGCCGAATGGCGGGGACCTATTAGACCGCAACGCGTAGTAGTGCCTGCTATCGCATTAGACGAGTGGGCTGCTGCATGCGGATGTGTCCCCCAGTGGGTCAAAATCGATGTAGAAGGAGCTGAGCTACAAGTGATACAGGGCATGCGTCGGTTGTTGGAGGAAGCTGAACCGATAATTGTGATGGAGTTTCAATCAGAGATGACGCAAAACGGCGTGCATCGGCAAGCTACCGCATTGCTGTGCGCACAAGGGTATTGCCCCTATCTCATCGATGAGCATGGCCGTTGTGTGCCCATAGGGGGCGATGTGGCGCAAGCTGTACAGCATAGCGGACTGGTGTCGGAGAATGTCGTCTTTTTGCCTTCGGGCAAATCGCTGTAGTACTTTTACTTATTGAAAGTTGAGGTGGTGCGTATAGATACCCTGTGCGAGCGAGTCGCGCGACTGGGGCGTGAGGACCAGGCCGTTTTTGCGTAGCACAATACGCGAAGAGAATATGCCGACTCCTTCCGATAGGTTAGTGTATGTAGGGAGCTCCTGAGCACCTGTAATGCCTACATTGGCTTGTGATATGTCGAGCAGCTCCTTGAACTCAGTACCAGCACCTACTACTTCCAAATCGATGCTTTTGAAGTTGCGTATTACGGCCGACTTTTCTGGGATGTTGTTGGCCATAAACTGATAGAATTCTAAGCCTGGAAATTCGACTAGTACCGAAGCGACGGGTTGGCCGCCACTTACTTCGCGCTCGATGCCTTTGCGCACCTTCCACGTCAAGGTTTTGTCCAGAATCTGGCCTGGGTTATCTGGATTTGTTTCCGCATAATGGATGTACATGATCAGGTCGAAGACCCAGGCATTGGGTCCGGGTATCCAAGCCACGCGTGTGTCGGACGTATATCGAAACGATAGCTTGTCACCAGGTAGGCCAGTGGCAAAATGCATGTCTTCCAGTATGTAGGTAGTAGCCGTAACTGGGGCGTCGTCGGCTTCATGACGCATCACGATCAATTGAAGCAGTTCGCCACCTTGTAGGTCGATGAGATCAGCTCGAATTTTGTAGAGATAGTTGGGAACTTGGGCAAAGATACCTGTCTGTCGTACGTACCCTTCCTGGTTGCCGTCAACCATTTCGAGCGTATAGGTTTCGCCAGTAGTTACTTTTACCAGCTGTACTTCTGCCTGATCGTAATAGAGTGAATCGGCAATTTGCGCAAGGGTAAAGGCATCGGTTTGGGGGTCGAGGAAGGCTTTTTCCACGCGGATGTAGTGGGCTGTATCTTGTTGGTTGATCAGTCCGTATACGACGGGAATATCTTTCCAAGGGGCAGCAAGCTCCAGATCGTTATTACAGCTGGCAAATAGTGCTACCAGCACTACAAGTAGGTAGGTCCGATTACTTTCCATAGCTGCAAATGTAGCGTAGCCCTTAGTTTCTTCACCAGTAGAAAATGAAGCTTTGTCTGCCAGCTGGTAGTTTGGTTGTTCACAGGCCGAGGCGTTCTACTTCGAGGATGGCTTGTACGTGTGCCTCTGCAATTTTTTGGCGCACTTCATCTTTGATTAATTCTCGGGCTTGCTGTTTGTTGTTGTAGAAGCCATTTTCTGTGAGAATGGCTGGCATGTGTGTTTTTTTGAGTACGTAAAACTGGCGTTGGGGCTGCGACTTGATGTGGCGGTTTTTCCAGCCGGTAGCTCGTACTAAGTGACGCTGAAAGATGGCTGCCAGCTTTTTGCCCTTGGCGCTGTTGTGGTAGAACCACGTTTCAATGCCACTAATGGCAGGATCGCACCATGCTTCGGGCGAGGCTGCAGGCGCTGCATTGGCATGTACGGAGACGAACAGCTTGGATAAATCGGTAACCAATTCGTTGGCGCGACGCACGCGTTCCTCAAGTGCGTTGCCGACTTGCTCCACTTCGGGCATTACTTCGAAGAAGGCGACGCCTTCCTCTTGGAGGCGCTGCGCGATGCGCTGTACCACGTCGCGGTTGAATTCATACTCGAACAGTCGCGTCTGGCCATCGTCGAAGAGGGGGGAGCGCTTGCCTTGCGACAATTTGCCGTGACCGTTGTCGAGGCACCACATATATCGAGGCTGTCGGATAGGTAGCGGTTGGGGAGGGCGCACTGCCTCGGGGCCAATATCAGGGCCTAATGGCGGGTGATCTACATCGCTGTCGATCACTTCTGCTTCATTGATTACAACTACGACGGTGTCGGCTGGCATTTCCTGAGCATCGCCAATAGGTGGTCCATTCGGAGTAGAGTAGGGCGTTTTTTTGCCGAGCAGGCGCGTGAAGAGTTGTTGGATCCAAAGGATGAGGCGCTTCCACATGAGCAATAGTGGTTTTCAAGGGTGAATGCTATTGGGCTATTTTCTGCCAAAGTCAGCTGGAATTTCTCCCCAACGCTCGGTATCCCATTTCAGTATGGGGTTGCGGTAGCTATGTGTGGCTAGCCACTTTTCGGCGCGTTCGATGAGTTGGTAGAGCATTTCAGTGTGGCTGTTGCGTGGCAGGGTGGTGCGCGCCTTACCTTTCTTGACCCAGCCCAGCGCAATGCGCGAGTCGGTATACACAGGTGTGTCGTGCCGTCCTTCCTTTTGGAGCATGGCCAAAGCATGGACGATGGCTAAGAATTCACCTATATTGTTGGTACCCAGGGGAAACTTCAGGTAAAAAAGTCGGGTGCCTGTGCGAGGGTCTACGCCTTGGTATTCCATTTCGCCGGGGTTACCCGAGCAGGCGGCATCTACGGCGATGCTGTCCCAGATGACTTCCTCGTGCCGGGTCGCTTGCTCAGCAGCTGCAGGTTGTGCCTTTTTTTTCCCTTTGAGATCGATGTGGTGGCTGAAGTGCCCGTGATAGGCGGCCTCGGCCTCTTGGCGGCTCGAGAAGGCTTTGTAGCGAGCACCTGGCCAGTTTTTGATCTGTGCTTGGGCGTCTTGCCACCGCTCATAGATGCCGGGCTCTTTGCCTTCCCAAACTACATAGTACTTTTTCTTAGCCATGCGTACAGGGGTTTCCTCGTCCAATATAGGTATTTGTCCAATGAATAACGAGATAAGCCTGAAGAGAGGTTGCCTTTCGGCAAATGTGGCTTAGGTGTTGGTCAAAAATATGACGGGTGGCCACCAGATGATAGCTACCTGCAGTGCTTCGGCGCACCTTAAGTATAGCCGTCCTGGATTGGTTTAGAGAAACCCGGCCAAAAGTGAGTCCGGGATTGTACGGTTTGGGCGGCGAAAGCTGCCTAAACCGCTTCGTTGTTTATACTTTACACCAGCAGGCGAATGGGGTTTTCAAGTATAGCCTTGAGAGTTTGCAGAAACTGTGCGCCGGTGGCGCCGTCCACCACGCGATGATCACATGAAAGGGTAACCTTCATCATGTGGCCAGGTTTGATGGTGCCGTCTTTAACTACAGGCTTTTCAATGATGCTACCCACAGCAAGGATACAGGCGTCGGGCGGGTTGATAATGGCCGTAAACTCCTCGATGCCAAACATGCCCAAGTTGCTGATGGTGAATGTGTTGCCTTGCATTTCTTCTGGCTGTAGCTTGCGTGCGCGTGCTTTTTCGGCTAAGATGCGCACCTCGCTGTTGATTTGCGAGAGCGATTTCATGTCGGCATGGCGCACGACCGGCACGAGCAGGCCATCTTCTACAGCTACTGCTACACCGATGTGTACAGCCTTATATCTTCGGATTTTATCGCCTAACCAGGAAGCGTTGACGGCGGGATGTTGCTTGAGTGCCAGTGCACTGGCTTTGATCACTAGGTCGTTGAAGGAGATTTTTTGAGGTGCTACTTCATTGATTTGTTTGCGCCATTCAATGGCTTTGCCCATGTCGATCGCTACAGTGAGGTAGAAATGCGGTGCTGAGAACTTGCTTTCGCTGAGGCGACGGGCAATGGTTTTGCGCATTTGCGATACGGGTAGCTCTTCGTAATCTCGATTTTCCGTCATAGTAGCAAAGGCGGCAGGTGCTGTTGTAGTAGTGGAGGTTGACGCTGGCGTGGGTGTGGCAGGTGGGGGGGTAATAGTGGGCTGCGATTGTTTTTGTTGTAAGTAGGCTTCTACGTCGCGCTTGACAATGCGGCCATGTTCACCGGTGCCTTTTATCTGGCTAAGATCGATACCAGCTTGGCGAGCCATGCTGCGCGCCAAGGGCGAGGCTTTGATGCGCCCTGTAGTCGGTGTATCAGTAGATGTGGGGCTTGTGGTTGCCGTGGGCTGCGGAGTAGCTGCTTGTGGGGGAGCTGTGGAAGGGGCAGAGCTTAGATTGCTACTTGCTTCTGCTTCGATAGCGGCTTTCCAATCTTCTCCTTCTTCGCCGATGACGGCAATGACGCCATTGACTGGCACGGGCCCTTCCTTTACGGCAATATGTAGCAAGACCCCTTCCCATAGGCTTTCAAACTCCATAGTTGCCTTATCGGTTTCGATTTCGGCCAGCAGGTCACCGCGTTCTACTTTGTCGCCCTCTTGTTTATACCAGGCCACAATATTGCCTTCTTCCATGGTATCACTCAGGCGGGGCATGCGTATCACTTCTGCCATTGGTCTGTTCGTTTTTTGAAGATAATCAATTGTGCCGAATGTATGGCAAAGGCCTCACCCCTTTACCCCAAGACTTTCGGCCCGAGCCCCGAATTGCACTGATCAGTTCGGGAGGGGATGCTGAAGAGCGCTGCAAATTTGCAACATTTTCCCTTATCTGCGCCGAGGCGTTTTGTGGGGGTGTTTGAGGGGGGCTGGATTAGCCATTAGGTGGCAAAGTCGCAATCTGGTTCTAACTTTGCACGCTTACCGTAGTGGTAGGGGTGGGTGTAGTGCCAACATTATACTGAAGGTTATGAGCTATTCCTCGAAATTGATCGAACAGGCGGTAATGGCATTGGCCAATTTGCCGGGCATTGGGCCCAAGACGGCCTTGCGTTTGGTGCTTCACCTCGTGAAGCAACAGCCAGAGCAGACAGAAGCGTTGGCGCAAGCACTGCTGCAAATGCGCCGACAGATTCGCTCGTGCCGCATTTGCCACAACATTTCAGATACAGAGGTGTGCAGCATCTGTGCAGACAAGCGGCGCGATACATCGATCATCTGTGTAGTAGAGGGCATACGCGATGTAATGGCTATAGAGGAGACGGGCCAATATCGAGGGTTGTACCACGTGTTGGGGGGGCTTATCTCTCCCATTGAGGGGATTGGCCCTTCTGATTTGCATATCGATTCGTTGGAATCGCGGGTGGCCCAGCCCGAGGTTGAGGAGGTGCTCATGGCGTTGAGCCCTACCATTGAAGGTGAGACTACGCAACACTATTTGGCACGGCGTTTATCTTCTTTTTCTGTACGACTGACCACCATTGCGCGGGGCGTGTCGTTTGGCGGCGAATTGGAATATGCTGACGAGCTAACCTTGGGCCGATCTATTGTGGGGCGATTGCCTTTGCAGTGGGGTGAGGGTCAGAACAATACGTGATTTAGTGTGCCTATACACCACTGCTTGCTTATGAAGCTGTCTATTATTATCGTCAACTACAATGTGTGCTATTTTCTCGATCAGGCATTGCGATCGGTACGCAAGGCTTCTGAGGACTTGGAAGTGGAAGTATTTGTAGTGGACAACAATTCTGTAGATGGCTCTGTAGAGATGGTTCGCCGGCATTTTCCCGAAGTGCATCTCATTGTCAATGATCACAATCCGGGTTTTGCCAAGGCTAATAACCAGGCAATACGGCTGGCACGTGGTGAATACGTCTTGTTGCTCAACCCCGACACAGTAGTAGAGGAGGATACCTTTCGCAAGTGCATCGCCTTTATGGATGCGCATCCCGAGGCCGGAGGGTTAGGAGTACGCATGATTGATGGTGCGGGCAAGTTTTTGCCTGAGTCGAAGCGGGGATTTCCCTCGCCGTGGGTGGCTTTTTGCAAAACTTTCGGTCTGTCTCGCTTGTTTCCCCGATCGCGTTTGTTTAACCACTACCATTTGGGTTATCTGAGCGAGCACGAGGTGCATGAGGTGGAGGTGTTGGCAGGCGCATTCATGTTTTTGCGCAAGCGTGTACTAGACGAGATAGGACTGTTGGATGAGTCCTTCTTTATGTACGGCGAAGACATTGATCTATCGTGGCGCATTGTACAGGCAGGCTACAAGAACTATTATTTTCCGCATACGTGCATCATTCACTACAAAGGCGAGAGCACAAAAAAGGGTAGCCTCAACTATGTGCGTGCTTTCTATCAGGCGATGATCGTTTTTGCACGCAAACATTTTCAGGGGCAAAAGGCTCGTCTGTTCATTTGGATGTTGCAAGTGGCTATTTACTTTCGCGCAGCGTTGACATTGTTGACTCAGATAATCAAGCGGCTGTGGTTGCCCCTGCTCGATGCAGCACTTATAGTGAGTGGAATGTTGGTATTGAAAACCTATTGGGCAACCCATTACTTTCACAATCCCAATTACTATCCGCCTTCTTTCGTGTGGTTTAACATTCCGCTGTACACCTTGGTATGGTTGGGCAGCCTTTTTTTTACTGGTGCCTACGACGAGCCTTTTCGCTTGCGACGGCTGGTACGAGGTATGCTGACAGGGACGTTGTTTTTGGCCGCCATTTACGGTTTTTTGCCTTTGCAGTATCGCCCTTCTAGAGCTTTGGTCTTATTAGGGGCAGTATGGACCACAGTCAGTATGGCGGCGTTGCGCACTTGGGTGTATTTTTTCCAAACGGGGCGCCTGGATGTGGGGCGCGATTGCGATAAGAATTTGGTCATTGTAGGGCGACAAGACGAAAGCCAACGCGTGCAACAACTACTGCAAAAAGCGGGTGTTCAGGCGAATATTATTGGCACGGTAGCGCCTGAGCCACAGGCCGATTTGCACCATTATCTCAGCACTATAGACAAGCTCGATGAGGTGGTGCACATTTTCAAAGTGCACGAGCTGATTTTTTGTGCGCGCGACGTGTCTTCGAGTAGCATCATGGAGTGGATGACACAATTGGGGCCTCATGTGCAATACAAGATCGTGCCACAAGACAGCTTGTCGATCATTGGCAGTCATTCACGCGACAGCGTCGGCGAGCTGTATACGATCGAGATACGCTATCAGATTGCACATCCTACGGCACGACGTGCCAAACGCTTGTTTGATTTGGCCTTGTCATTTGTGCTGCTGGGGCTTTATCCACTTGTTGTGCTAGGCGTTGCACGACCTGTAGGCTTGTGGCGCAACTTGTGGCAGGTGATAAAAGGGCGCTATAGCTGGGTGGGATATGCTACGGCTACAGGGCGCCTTGGCAAGCTGCCACGCCTTCGGCCAGGAGTGCTTACGCCTTTAGATGCTCTGCAAATAGCTACCCCTGATGAGTTGACCACTCAGCGCATCAATTTGTTGTACGCAAAAGACTATCGCTTGTCCGATGATTTGGACATTGTGTGGAAAGGTTTTCGACAGCTGGGGCGCCAAGTGGATCTGCACTGAGTGATGCTCAGCAACGGTGTGTTAGTTACCGCTTTTGCCCTTTTTGTCCTTCTTGCCAAAGGGATTCCACTTCTCGAGTTTGTCTTTAATTTCTTCCACTTCTTTGGGAGGATTGGTGCCGATCACTTCTTTAGCAGTTTCTTCTACTCGCTTGCTTACTTCTTTTCCGGCTTTTTCCTTCACTTCTTCGATGGCTCGTTGAGCTTTCTGATCGGCTATGCGTTGCAGGGAGTCTAAGGCTTTTTGTTGTTGTACTTGTACTTGTTGCAAAAGGGAATCTTTTTGTGCGTGCACTTCCTCTGCAAGCGCTTCCTTTTGATCAGCTATTGCTGTCTTTGCCATGTGCTGGGCTTGCTGGCTCACTGAAGTGGTCGTATTGGCACCTTCAAAGCCAAGAAATTTGACTTGTACTTTCGGTTGCTTGATGGGGCCGCTCAAGGTGATGCGGACTTTGACAATTTGGCCAGTATCGAAGGGCAAGCCACGTGCGGCGGCTTGTTGCTCCAGCCAGCTCAAACCGGCATTAGCTTGGGCCCCAATGGGATTGGTTTCAAATTTATCGCGTGGGATGCGTGCTATGATGACATAATCCATCATGCCATCGAGGCGATGTTTGCCTTTGATTTGCATGGCAATGTCTTGCCATTGGTAGTTTATAGGTTTGATCTCTGCGGTGCCGTCCTGGATCTCGAACCAAACTTCTACTTGGTCGAGAGGCAGTTGGCGGAAGAGCGGTACGTTGAGTTGTTGGCTGATTTGTTCAAGTGGTGGATAGCCTTTGATGAGGGCATCTACGGTTTTGAGAAAGCCCTGGGCATCCAAGGTGGAAAGTACAGGGAACATCTCCTTGTTCAATAGCCCTTCGACGATGAGCTCGCTTTGGAACTTGCCTTCGATAAATTGGGCAATAGGTGCCAGAGCGCGGAAGGTGGCTACCTTTTTAAATACTTCCTGAAATCGCAGGTTTTGCAGTTTGTACTTGATGGCAAATGCAGGTTGATCTATGTTTTGCGTGCTGTATTTACCCGATAGGACCATTTGGCCTCCCATGGTAGTTGCTTTGAAGTCTTCGAATAGTAATTCGCCATCGTTTGTCGATAGCTTTCCACTGACTTGTTCGAGTGGTATACCTGAGTAGATGAGTTTTTCGATGCGGGTTTGGATGTCGAAGGCAAATGCTTTGGGCACTTCTACCACAGCACTTTCTTCAGTAGAAGTGGGCGCACTGGAGGGCTCACTGGTCATGAGTTGATCGGCATCCAGCAGTTGGGAACTCAACGCCAGCGTGCCTTGCACGGGTTCGTCGAGGTAGATGTACTCGAGGTAGTTTCTGACAGTTCCATGACCAGAGAGGTCACTACGGCCAATTTTTGTGTCAAATTGGTCGATTTGTATAGCTTGCTCAGTAATACGTGCAGTGCTGCGCAGGTCGCTGAGTAGATAGGCATCGTATTGAAATTGTGCGATGTGCCCTTTCAGTGTCAGATCGTAACGGATGTTAGGTATACTTGGTGTGGTTTGATCAGTGTCGGATGGGATGGCTTGGGTGGTTTCGGGTAGTAAGTCGGCATAGTCCATAAATTGAGAGAAGAATTCGATCTGTCCACTCAGCGGCACGTTGTAATTGACAAAGTCCATTAGGTGGAGCAACTGACCTTTGCCCTCAAAGTCGGATCGACCTAAACGGCCCGTGAGGCGATCGAGCTGTAGGCGTTGGGGGGTTAGTGTGCCTGTAGCTTGAAGCTGACGCAAGTCGTAGAGGTCGTAGAGGAGCTGCTGGATCGACAAGTCGAAGGCGAAGTGCCAATTTTCTGTTTGTGTGGTAGTGGATGTGGTGGGCACAGGCGTAGGCATCTGGGGGGTGGAGGGCTCATCCGATTCGCTCATCCATTCGTTTAAGTCTAATTGTCGTGATTGGAGTGCGATACGCCCTGAGCGTTGTTGGTCAGCGGCAAACCAGCCTAGTAGATCGTTGAACATGGCTTTTCCTTGTAGATCGCTGCGTCCCAACTTGCAGTTGAAGTTGTCGATGCGCAATTTGTTGGGCTGTAGTGTGCCGTGCAATTGGACAATCTGCACGGGTGGCATATCGTCGGCGATATAGGTTAGGTCAGTGAATTGAAAAGATCCTCTCATTGCTGCTTGGTCGTAGCGGCCTGTTTCGAGTTGTGAGCGACGGGCGTGGGCATTGAGGTCGCACTGTAGTGATCCGCTTAAGCTGCGTACACCTTCCATGGGAAAAGCTTTGACCCAATCGTCGAGTTGTAGTTGAGCTTGTAACTGGGCATTGAGGTCGGGATCGCTTAGCGGTGTGCGCAAGTGGAATTTTCCAGCAAGTGTGCTTTGGCCTACTTGCAGGTCAAAAGTAGGCATGTCTATCTGTATGAGGTCGGGAGCGCCACCTGGATGGGTGATGTGCAGTTGTGTGTGCACTTGGCTGATACCTAATGGCATGCCAGGGTAGTGGATGGCTCCATCTTGTGCTTTGAGTTCGAATTGGAATGCGGGCCACGATGTGGCTTTTGTGTCGTAAGTGCCTTGTAGGGCAAGGCTGAGCGTAAAAGTGCCACCAGCGCGTACTTGCTCGTATCCTTCGATGAAGGCGCCAGGTACGAGTGAAAAGAGCTCAGCAAAGGAGTTGTTGGGTGCACGCAAGGCGAGATCCATCTCGATTTGATCATCGGCAAGGCGCGACCAGCCTTCAGCTTGTAATTTTAGTGCATTAATGGACAGTTCGTTGTCCTTTATCTCGAAGCGCATCTGGTTGAGGTCGATACCCAGCGTAGCTTGCAGGTCGAGGCGCACTTGGTCTAGCCATGTGATGCTGCCAGATTGTATGCTGAGCTGATCGATATGTGTGCGTGTATTCAAGTCGAAAAGCGATTCGGTAAAGTGGCCTTTGCCACTATGGTCGAGGTTTTCGGCTATTACTAGTAAGTCGCTCGTATGATCTTCATAATGGATGCGTCCTTTGGAGATGGCGTAGCGGCTCAGTGCTATAGCAAAGGGAGTAGTTTCGCCATCAGCCGTCTGGCTCGTATCGGGCAAGACAATGTCGTAGTTGGCTTGTCCGTCGGCCAGTACCAATACATTGAGTGCAGGTGCTTCTATGAGAATCGATTCTATGGTGAGCGGGCGGCGGCTGCTGAACACTGAGCCCAAATCGATGCGTAAGCGGACGGATTTGGTTTGTGCTAAGGGGACGCCTTCGAAAGTGCCTTTCCCAGTGATGCTGAGATCCAAGATGTGCACACTTAAGTCGGGAAATTGGCGCAATAGGGACAACTCGACGTCGGAAAAATCTATTTGCGCGTTGAGTTGTTGGTTAGCTACGCGCTTGATTTGCGCTATGATTTCGTCTTTGAAGAAGTAGGGTAGGCTGATGAGCAGCAATAGTAAAAGAGCGATAAATCCGCCTATTGCTTTAAGGATGGTCTTTTTCTTGATTTGCATATTGAGGTGATTTGGGGTGAGTAGTTGCGAAAATCCAATCATAAGATTAGAAAACCGCTCAAAAGTCACTATAATAGAGATTGGGTTTTTTGCTAACGGTTTGCAAGCGGTAGTTGTTTTGCAGCACCAAACAGCGTTTTCCTATCTTTAGCGCTTCAGAGCTTCCCCAAAATTGCGCTGCCAATGACTTCGCAAATGTACCATTATAGTCTCATCAGAACGGCTGATGAGTTGCGCGATTTTTCCGAAAGTCACAAAAGCCTATCCTGGTTGTGCTTCGACACTGAGTTTATTGGAGAGAAGCGTTTTCATACCCAGTTGTGTCTCATACAGGTAGCGTCGTCGGAAGGTTTGTTCCTCATAGATCCATTGGCACTACAAAACTTGGACCCTTTTTTGGAATTGATATGCAGCTCGGATATTCAGAAAATCACGCATGCTGGCGAGAATGACTATCGCCTATTGTACGAGCTGTATGGAATCTTACCTTCCAATGTAGTGGATACGCAAGTGGCAGCGGGTTTTGTGGGGTATCGCTATCCGGTATCGTATCGGGCATTAATTGAAGAAGAGACTGGTGTGCACTTGACCAAGAGCTATGCAGTGGCCGACTGGGAGCAGCGTCCTTTGCGCAAGAAGCAGATCAAGTATGCGTTGCAAGACGTTTTGTACTTGCCTCAGGTGTGGGTGCGCTTGCGCGAGAAGCTGGAAGCCATGGGGCGAATGCCTTGGCTTAGGGAGGAGTGTCGCAGTTGGGAGCATGCCGCGTATTATGCTAAAGATCCATGGCGCGAGGTGCTCAGTAGCCGTCTGATACATAACGTAGGGCCACGCCAACAGCTCTTTTTGCTGCGCTTGTACAAATGGCGCGAAGAGGAGGCGCGCCGTCGCAACCATTCACGCGAGATGGTATTGCCTCATAAGCTCATCTCGCACATTGTGCGTAGTATTAGTTCGGGCAAAGATGCCTTGGCACAAAACCGGCGGATTCCCGATAAGCTGGTACGCGAGTTTGGGGAAGCCTTTGTCGAATTGTTCGACAAGCCACCTACAGAGGAAGAACTAGAAGTGCTTGACAGGCTACCAGGGCGTACTGCCGTGCAGTCGCCTCAGCAGGAGATCATTGTGGAAATGTTGGTATTGCTAATTCGCTATCGTTCTTTGGAAGCACAAATTGCACCTGATTTGGTGGTGCCGCCACCCGTCATGAAACTGATGAAATTAGATTCGGATTTTTTTGATCCTATTTTTGAAAACAGCTGGCGCAAAGCCTTTCTCGGTCCCGAGCTGTTGAAGTGGCTCAAATGCCGGAGAAAGCTCGAGCTCAAGTTCGCTCATGGCAGCTTCAGCATGCATCTGGATGAATAATTATTGACTGTAGGTGGTTGCAGCTTTTCGGCAAATAACGGATAGGATGAGCTGCGCTGAGTCTATTGAATACTTGCATATGCCTTTACTGGAGATAAATGGATTGACCATCTCTTGGCAAGCTGGTGCCCAGCGGCAGGAGGTAGTCCACCAGTTGCACTTGCGCATTGATCAGGGACAGACAGTGGCCTTGGTAGGTGAGTCGGGATCGGGCAAGACGACTACGGCGCAAGCCATTGTCGGTTTGTTGCCCGAAGAGGCACATTGCGACAGTGGTACGATTCTTTGGCATATGCAGGGGCAAAAGCTCGAGTTGAGTACATTATCCGCTGATGAATGGACACAAGTGCGGGGGCGGCATATAGGTTTTGTGTTTCAGGAACCGATGAGTGCCCTCAATCCCGTGCTGCGTTGTGGCGATCAGCTACAAGAAACCATTCACCATCATTTGGGGCTTGATAAGGAACGAGCTATGCAGCGCGCCTTGGAATGGTTGCAGCGCGTGCAGTTGGCTGATGCCGAGCGTATTTATCGCGCCTGGCCTCATCAGCTTTCTGGAGGGCAGCGTCAGCGCGTCATGTTGGCTATTGCGCTGTGTGCCGAGCCTGAGCTGCTCATTGCAGATGAGCCCACTACTGCACTTGACTTGTTGCGCCAACGCGAGTTGTTGGCTCTGTTCAAGGAGCTGAAAGCCTCTTTGGGCTTTAGTTTGCTATTTATTTCTCACGACTTGAAAGTAGTGCGGCAATTGGCCGACTATATCTACGTGATGCAGCAGGGCCAAGTCGTAGAAAAAGGGCCAGTGAGTCGGTTGTGGGCTCATCCGCAACACTCGTACACGAGGGCTTTGCTCGAGGCCATACCTCATGTGTCGATGAAGCCTTGGGTGCGGACTGAGCCAGACAAGGCACAGCCTGTATTGCGTGTGCAACGTTTGCAAGTGGCATTTGCCGAAAGGCGAGGTTGGTGGTGGCGCCGCACGCGACCTTTTGTGGCAGTGCACGATGCTTCCTTTGAGTTATATGCACACGAAACACTTGGCATAGTAGGGCCTTCGGGTTGCGGCAAGACGAGCTTGGTGCGAGGTTTGTTGCGCTTGGTGCCTGCGCGCGGTGAGGTGCGCTTAGGACGTACCAACTGGATGGGCCTACAGGGAGAGGCGCTGCGTCGGGTACGTAGGCATGTACAACTCATCTTTCAGGATCCGGGGGCGGCTCTGAACCCGCGTTTGCCTATTGGTGAGGCCATTCTAGAGCCCATGCGGGTACATGGCCTTTTTGCCGATGAGGAGGAGCGCTTTGCCCAGATGCAGCAGCTACTCGAAGAGGTAGGGTTGCCTGCTCATTGGCACGAGCGCCTGCCTCGTCAGTTGTCGGGAGGCGAGCGTCAGCGCGTATGTATTGCGCGAGCATTGGCATGTCAGCCACGCGTACTCATTTGTGACGAGTGTGTAGCGCAGCTCGATCTGACAATCCAAAAGCAGATCTTGGAATTGCTTATTAGCTTGCAGCAAAGGCACAAGTTGGCCATGCTTTTTATTGCACACGACTTGTCAGTGGTGCGCCTGGTGTCGCATCGTTTGCTGGTAATGGACAGTGGGCGTATTGTAGAGCGGGGCCCTACGGAAACCGTTTTTTCGACACCGCAATCAGCTATGGCGCGAGCTTTGGTAGCTGCGGCTGCAGAGGGGTTAGGTGAGAAAGGATGAGTTAGTGTTGGCTCAGTCGTTGTGATAGGGCTGACCACGCATGATAGTGAAGGCGCGGTATAACTGTTCGACAAAGAACAAGCGCACCATTTGGTGTGAAAAGGTCATGGGTGAGAGTGATACAAGGGCGTTGGCACGCAGCTTGAGTACGGGTGCTGCACCCCAAGCTCCAGCAACGACGAAGATGATGCGTTTGGCAGAGTACTGTAGCCACTGTTCCAACTGGCGGGCAAATTTGCGAGAAGTATAGCCCTGTCCATTTTCGTCGAGTAAGACGAAAAAATCGCCTGGCTGGAGGCGTGACAATACCAATTCTGCTTCCTTTTCCATGAGTTGTTCAGAGCTTAAGCGGTGACCACCTTTTACTTCAGGCAGGGTGACTATTTCAAAGGGATTGTAGCGCTTGAGGCGTTGTTCGTATTCAGCAATACCTTGCAGTAGCCACTTATCAGCACTTTTGCCGATCTGCCATAATTCGATCTTCATGATTGGTTTTTCTTTGTTTTGTTCGGCTAGCCTGCTTTCGAGCAAAATACCAGACTACAGCGGCCAATCCCCCCCATGCAAAAATAAACCAACCCAAGTGTAGTTGATGGCGGAATACGGCTAAGGATACAATGGCAATTAGGAGAAAGGTGGGTACTTCGTTGTATAGCCTGAGGCCAAGGCTACTCATAGGGCGCTGTGCTTGTTGTAGAGCACGTGCCAGCCATCCGCACGAGAAGTGATAGGCTGTTAAGAGCACCAGTAGTACAAGCTTGATGTGAAGCCACTGATTTTGTGCCAACCAAGACAGGCCATGCCACCCGATCATACTCAGGCCGGCCAGCCAGGTAAGCCCCATGGCCGGCGTAGTGATGATGCGGTAAAGGCGCTGGGCCATCAAGCTGAGTTGCTGTAGGAGAATGGAGCGTTCGGGTTCAGGGCGAGCAAGTGCTTCCACTTGATAGATAAACAGACGCACCAAGTAGAACAAGCCGGCAAACCAGGATACAAACCCAATAATGTGAAGCGTTTTGAAAAGCAGTAGCCAGCTCATGCTCATTTGCAGGATTTGGAAGCTGTTTTTTGCAAGTGCACTTAGTGCTGTTTATCTGGGCCTACATAGGGCACTTCTTTCTTCGAAAAGATGCGCGTATAGCGCTTGGGGTGTAGGCGCAAATCTTCGAGTAGGAGGGCTGCTTGATGGGTAGTTCGTTGCAATTCTTCGTACAGTGCAGGGTCAGCAGCCAGCTTGCCCAAAGTTCCTTGTCCGCTGTTGATGTTTTCCAGCAGTGTGTGGAGTTGTGTGAGTGTTTGTTGGGTAGTGTGTAACGTGTTTTGCAAGCTGACTAATGCACCGTTGGCTTGACCTATGGTTTGGCCTAGATCGGCTTGTTTGAGCTGTTCACTTAGGGCAGCAAGATTGGCTAAACTCTGTTGGATGTCTTGTTGGCTGGCTTTCAGCGTATTGGTCATTTGGTGAGCATTGTCGAGTGTGCCAGCAATGGCAGGGGCGGTGCGTGCCATCAGGCCGTCGAGGCGGCCGGTGAGCGAGCGAATGTGTGCTGCAGTTTGTGTTAGATCAGCCATGGGGCCTGTGTCGCCTCCCATTTGGCTGGAGAGGCTGTCGATCAATGCAGTAATTCCTGACTGCAATAGCTCTAGGTACTGTGCTACTTCGTCTTGTGGTAGCATGGAAGCCAGCAGACCTTTGCTTTCAGCACGAATGAAGTCGCCACTTTTGAGGCAGTCTTCATCTGAGCAGTGCCCTTCGAATTGCAGTACGATCGCTTTCCCGCCCATAGGATTGGAAGTGATTAGTTCGGCTACGGCATCTTTGGGCAGCTTGACGTGTTTGTCGATGTCGAGCACTACGACAATTTTGTCCAATTCGTCGGGTTTTTGATACAGCTTGGTTACTAAGCCTACTTGATATCCGTGTAGCCAAACGGGTGCCGAGGGCTGTAGCCCATTGACATCGTCATATACGGCATACAGAATCAGGGAGCGCGACAGGATGTTTTTGCCATTGAGATATTTGAAGCCCCAAATGGCCAAGAACAGGGAGATGATAGCTAAAATGCCGATTTTAGTTTCTCTTCGCATTGGCTGTCAATTTCTTATTTGGTTTTCGGTTTGCAGTTGAGCACAAAAGTAAGGCTAAATTTGTTTCGAGGGTGTGTGATGCTCTATGCTAAATTTTTCTTTGGTGTGTATAGTCGGTGGTTTATTGGTCAGCTACTCAGCTGAAATACCTTTTCTTTGCAGCCAGTGTTTGCCCAAGGGGACTGATGGTTTTTTGCCGAAAGAGTGAGTGTTATTCTATAGGCAAACAAAGGAAAAAATTATGTCGATACACAAAGAAGTAAAACGCATTACTACCCATGTGTTGCAGGCGATGAAGGCGCGTGGCGAGAAGATTACGATGCTGACGGCTTATGATTACTCCATGGCGCGCATTTTGGACGAGGCAGGGGTAGATGTACTATTGGTAGGCGATTCAGCTTCCAATGTCATGGCGGGTCACGAGACGACTTTGCCCATCACCCTTGACCAGATGATCTATCATGCAGCGGCGGTAGTGCGTGCGGTAAAGCGCGCGTTAGTCGTAGTGGATTTGCCCTTTGGCTCCTATCAGGGCAATTCGCGCAAGGCGCTCGAGTCGGCCATTCGCATTATGAAAGAGTCTGGGGCACATGCAGTAAAGTTGGAGGGTGGCTCAGAAGTGGCCGAGTCGGTAGCACGCATTCTGTCTGCTGGGGTGCCTGTCATGGGGCACTTGGGACTGACGCCACAGTCGATCTATAAATTTGGTACCTACAAGGTACGTGCGCGCGAGGAAGAAGAGGCGCGCAAGCTGAAGGAAGATGCCCAATTGCTCGAAGAGCTGGGGTGTTTTTCTTTGGTACTCGAAAAAATTCCCGCTACGTTAGGCAAGGAGGTGTCCGAGCAATTGTGCATACCTACTATTGGCATCGGTGCTGGCCGTTTTACTGATGGTCAGGTGTTGGTTACACACGATTTGTTGGGCATTACCAAAGACTTTCAACCTCGCTTTTTGCGGCGCTATTTGGACTTGTTCGAGGTCATCAAAGGTGCTACGCAGCAATATATTCAGGATGTGCGCTCGGGAGATTTTCCTAATGAGTCTGAACAGTATTGATGAGCTGGCTGTCAGAATGCTAAAAGCCAAAGAAGTAGTGTGATGATTGGCTTGCGATTCAGCTGTATAGAGTAAGTTTTTTGGATGCATAATTGCATTAGGACCATGACGCGTAAAAAGAAGCACTTTTACAGTCGGATGATATGGGGGGCACTGTTGTTGGTGGGGGTGTCTATAGGTATGGCTTATTTGCTCGAGTATGCTCATTATTTCAGGAAGAACGTACCTGAAAACTTGTCGCAGCGCTATGTGTATATTCCTACAGGTGCTTCGTTTGAACAGGTGGTGCAGTTGTTGTATGAGGGAGGCTTTTTACTAGACACAACATCCTTTGTGCGTACGGCTCGAAAGATGCGTTATGCTCGTGCGCAAATGCGCTCGGGCCGCTTTGAGATTCAGCCTGGATGGCGCAATTATCAGTTGGTGCGCCATTTGCGTGGTGGCGCACAGGCACCTGTGCGCGTTGTGTTGACTGATGAACGCTTGCTGGAGGATGTAGCGGCAAAGGTGGCAAGTTTTATAGAGCCCGATTCGGCAGCTCTGATGGCAGCTTTTACTCACGACAGCTTGTTGGCTTCGCTTGGTGTGACGCAGGCAACGCTCATGACACTGTTTATCCCCAATACTTATGAGTTTTTCTGGAATACTAGCCCGGAGGGCTTTCTCCGACGTATGAAAAGAGAGCATGATCGCTTTTGGCAGCAACACGACCGTTTGGCAAAAGCCAAAAAAATTGGGCTGAGTCCTGCTGAAGTCTATACCTTGGCATCTATTGTAGAAAAAGAGACATTGCGGAAGGATGAGCGGCCTCGTATTGCAGGCGTATATCTGAATCGCTTGCGCCAGGGGATGTTATTGCAGGCCGACCCTACTGTGGTCTTTGCTACACGTGATTTTAATACGCCACGCGTATTGGAGCGACACCTCAAGTTTGATTCTCCCTACAATACTTATTTGTACAAGGGATTACCGCCTGGACCTATTGCAATGGCGAGTATTTCTTCGATCGATGCGGTGTTGAATGCCGAAGTGCATGATTACATTTTCTTTTGTGCGCGTGGTGATGGGTCGGGCTATCACGAGTTTGCTAAGACATTAGCCGGGCACAATCGCAATGTACGCAAGTATCGGGAGAACTTGCGCAGGCGACGGCTTCGTTAGGCATTTTTCAATGCACGATCTTAACTGCGGGTGCTTTGCCCGATTGCTGCACTTTAATGGGCTTGTCGGTGGGGTTGGGTTTGTTGCGCAAGATCACTTCCGCGCGATTGCCTTTGCCGCGTTGGTGTACAATGACGGGAGGCTGCCCTGCCTGTTGCGATACGATTCGCGCTTGGTTGTCCACACCGCGTTGAGTAGCCACTACTTGATTGAGTGCGCCATCTTGCATGAGTAAAATAGCGTTCTCTTGGCCTGCTTGTTGGGTAGTGGCAATATTGGCTGTGCCTCGTTGAGCGCCTACCACTACTTGCTTTTCGCCTCCTTGAGTGGCGGAAAGGTGGTTACCTGGTGCACCTTCGGGTGATAATTGTTGCACGCGTACGGCATTGTTCTTACCCTGTTGGTTGAGTTCGATGGTGTTTTGTGTTTCTTGTGCCCCGTCGATCTTCATACGTGCTTGTTCTTGCAAAATGATATCGGGTGTTTTACTGCCTTTTTGTGCTTGTACCATTACACTGCAAAAGATAAACAGAGCGGCTATTAGCCATTGCCAAAGGGGAGCCCTGGTCTCTTGCTTCAATCGGTGTACTACGATCATTGTTGCCATGATGCCTCTGATTTTGAGGAGCGAAACTGATAAATAGGGCGGGGAGAGCTGAATCAAGGGGGTAGGGTAGATGTGTTTTTTACAGCAAAAATCGGGCCTTATTGGCATGTCATTCTTGATATAGGACAGGCCGAACCTTTTCAGGTTCGACCTGCCGCGTGTTCATAGTGTAGTAATTTGGTGCGTGTGTGTGCATATCTCGTAGTGGGGTTACATGCCTTTTTGAGTCACCTTTGCGGTGTTTTTGTTGCCACTTTGCAAGATGTGGCTCTGGTTGTTGAAACCGGTTTGGTAGGTTTGCGCCTTGTTCAAATCGCCCGTCTGTTTGATGACACTGGTGACTGTTTTGGCCTCTTCTTGTGCAATAGTGGCCGTGTTCTTGTCGCCGGGTTGGACGATGGTGGCGTGCGCTTTTGTACTTTTTAATTGCTTAATACTTGCGCTGTTGTTGTCTCCTTCTTGATAGATGCCGGCGGTGCTATAAGTGGTTTGGCTCTGCTGCGCAGTAGCTGTGTTCTTATCACCGCTTTGTGCAATGTGCGTTTGCGTATGACTGCTTTGTGTTTGGCTGATCGTTGCTTTGTTCCAATCACCCGACTGGGCCACATTGATTACCGTCTGCTTTGTGCGACTCTGACTGATGCCCGTCGTGTTGTTGTCGCCTGACTGTGTGATGTTGATCTTGTTTTCTTCAGCTTCGACTTGTTGCGACACGGTGCTGAGGTTGCGGTTGCCTGTCTGGTCAATGTTGATGGTGTTTTTGCGAATGGTGCCTGACTGGCTGACTTTGGCCGTGTTGATGTCGCCCAATTGGCTGACGTTGATGAGGTTGTGTGTGACGCGGCCCGATTGATTCGCGGTGCTGAGGTTGCGGTCGCCTTTTTGTTCGATATTAGTTTGGTTGAAGCGTACATTGCTACCTTCTTCGTTGAGCTTGGCGGTATTTAGATCGCCCGACTGCAAGATGTGTGCTTTGTTGTTGCCGGCCTGATTCTGTAGGGCTGTCGCCGTATTCGAGTCACCTGTCTGAGTAATGGCTATCTGGTTTTTGGCCGCACCATTGAGTTGGCTAATAGCTGCTTTGTTGCGGTCGCCTGACTGATTGACGTTGGCTAGGTTGTCCTTAGCCATTGTTTGGCTCACAGTAGCCGCGTTCTTGTCGCCGCTTTGTAATTGGTTGGTCGTGTTGTTCTTGCCGCTTTGCGTGACTACTGAGCTGTTTTCGCTGCCAGATTGGATTGTGTTGTTTTTGTTTTGCCCCATGGCAAAGGTCGAGAATAGCAGTATGATAGCGCTAAAAAAGAATACTTTTTTCATGGTTGTGATGTTTTTTTGGTGTGTTATTACCCTGATTGCAATGCAAAGATGGGGGCATACAGTCCCCTTGCACCAGCGTGCAAAGGCGTAAAATGCAGCTGTGCAAAAACACGTAGCTATTACGCCATTTTGCGTAGGGGAATGCAGGGAAAAGTCATGTTACACAGGAGGTTGGACTCACTCTTCTTCTTGGGCCAAAAGCGCTCGATTGACGACAATGGCAGCGTTGAGCTCAAAGCCTACCAATAGAAAAAGTACGTTAAACTTGATCCATAGCATGAGTACAATGATAGCACCAATCGAACCGTACAACTTGTTGTAGGTGTCGAAGGCATCGACGTAGGCTGAAAAGATGAGCGAACTGGCTACAATGAGACAAGTGGCTACTAAGGTGCCCGGCATGAGCCATTCAAAGGGGCGTTGTACAGGTACACCATAGCGAAAAATCAGTGCGATGCCACTGTATATGAGTACGATTGTGGTAAGCCATCGGAAAGCATTGAGCAATTGTTCGGATGCTGTGCTAAGGTGCAGCCAGCCTGTCAGCAAGCTCAGCAGGTGACTGCCCAATACGATAAATAGCACAGAGAGGAGCAACAATAGGCCCATCTGGATAGTCAGCGCAATGGCGATGAGCTGCTTTTTCCAACCAACCCGTTTCTTAAAAGTCGTCTTGAGGTAAGATTTCTCAAAGCCTTCCATGAGTGCCAGCATGCCATTGGAAGCAAAGTAGAGCGTCAACAGCAAGCCTAAAGAGAAAGCACTGCCACTGGGCCGCGTGATAGCGTGTATGAACGATTTGAGCTCTATGCCCGCTGTGGTAGGCATGATCTGATCGATGTAGCTATCTACTGCCTGAATGAGTGTGTCGTAAAATGGCAGCCATAAGGCCACGTGGAATAGAAAAATAATGGCAGGAAAAAGGGCCAGAAAAAAGCTAAATGCGATGGCATTAGCGCGCATGTTAAGGCTTTGGCGCTGCAGCTCGCCTGCCACAAACCAACCTACGTTGTATAGGGACACACCGCCCGAGCCGGGAAAGGTCGTTCGATTGGCCCAAGCTACAAGGCCTTTCAGCCACGCAGAGCGTTCGATACGCTTTCGCCATTCTTTAACTCTCAACCATTGCATCTACTAACTTTTTCACTGCTTGCGCAATTGCATGCTTGATCACGTAGGCAAGGGGCATCTAATGAATATCTTCAAAAAAAGGACGTAGTCGCTGGAGTAACACTTCAGGTGGACCTATTCGCTTGCCGCTGTCCATATCGACAAAGCACAGTCGGACGGTGGCGCTATTGATAAGCTGTGCCTGTTCATTGAACAGCTCTACGTGGAAGGTGATATAGTCGGTGGGTAATTTGCGCAGCGTAGTGCATATAGTAATCAGATCGTCGTATCGGGCTGGGCGCAAGTAGCGCACCTGCATGGCTACTACGGGCATCATGATGCGGTAATCTGCTTCGAGTGATTTGTAGGTGAGTCCAAGAGCGCGCAGCATTTCCACTCGACCAATTTCGTAGTAATTGGCATAGTAGCCATAGTAGAGATAGCCCATGGGGTCGGTCTCGCCATAGCGCACGCGTTTCTTATATTCGAAAGAATACATAGTGCAGTATTGTTGTGGATGCGTGTCAGGGCAAATTGCGAGGCGAAAATAGGGGATGAAGTCGTATTGGCCGCAAGACGTGTTGCACTATACATCTGACAGGGCACTTTGGCGTAATGACGCGGCAACTCGCTACCTTTGCCCCATGATAGTGGAAAATTTGCGCAAGCGCTTGCCATGGTGGCCTGTTGCACTAGCGACTGGGCTGACGATTGCGTTGCTGGTGCTGTTTTTCCCAAATAAGGCGAGCTTTCGCTATGCCTATGAGGTAGGTAAGCCTTGGCGCTACGACGACCTTTATGCACCGGTCACCTTTCCCATTCTCAAATCAGAAGAAGAACTGGCTGCTACGCGTCAGTCGATCGAGCAACACATGCCGCCGGTATATGTGTTCGATGAAGGCATGGAGCGGGTACAACTCGAGCGCTTTTCGCGTGCCTTTGCCCAACGCCTCGAGGATGCACGTGTGCAACAACTGTACGACGACTTGCTGCACCAGCCCGACACCTATCGCAAATTGGCTGCAGGGCTGCTGCATCGGGCCTATCAGCGCGGCATCTTTGAATTGGAAGAAGCTCATCGCAATGCTCCGCCCGACTTTGTGCTACAGGTAGTGCGTGGCAATACCGTCAGCCGATTGACGCGCCAAGAAGTGCAGACAGTCGAAGAAGTGCGGGCCCTCCTCAGTGATTCGTTGCTGTATAGCCAATTGCCCGAAGCCGAATTTTTGCTGTTTGTCACTGATTTAGTGGTGCCCAATGTGCACTACAGCGATAGCCTTACGCGCCAATGGTTGGCCAACGAGCTGGCCAAAGTGTCGTTGGTACAGGGCGTAGTCAATGAGGGTGAGCTGATCGTGCCGAGAGGAGGAATCGTCACGCCAGAAGTAGCTCAAAAACTCAAGTCGTATCAGGCCGAGTTGGCTCGCCAAATGAACAGTGTATCGCGTTATTCGCTTTTTGTCGGATATCTGCTGCTAACTCTCCTGGTCTTGGGTGTGTATTTGATGTGGTTGTGGTCCTTTGTGCCTTTTAGCTTGGAGCGGTTTTCCATATTGGTCTTTCTACTCATGTGGTTTGTACTTTTTGGCTTTCTGACCTGGCAAATGGAAGGCACGGCAGGCTTGTCAGCTTGGATGGTGCCCTTTTGCATTGTTCCCATCGTCGTCAAGACCTTTTTTTCAGAGCGCTTGGCCGTACTGACACATCTGGCAGTAGTGTTGCAGGCCAGTATTCTGACCAGTTTGGGATATGAATTCACTTTTTTAGAGCTCCTGGCTGGCATGATGGCAGTGCTAGGCACTACCGACACGCGCGACTGGGGCCGTTTCTTCCGACTGCTCACCTTTATCATGATGATCTACTTGTTGGGCTATTTGGGTTTAGTACTCATCCGGGAGGGACACCTGGCATTGGATACATGGGCTGTGGCGGCCCAGCTGGTAGTGGCCAGTGTGTTGACAATGTTGGCTTTTCCACTCATACCCTTGTTAGAGCGCGTCTTTGGCTTTATCTCGCCCATCACCTTAGTCGAATTGTCGGACTTGAACCGGCCCTTGCTCAAAGAGTTGTCGTTTAAGGCTCCTGGTACACTACAACATTCGCTGCAGGTAGGGCATTTGGCGGAAGCTGTTGCTAATGCCATAGGTGCCAATGCTCTATTGCTCAAAACAGCAGCTCTCTATCACGACATCGGCAAAATGGTACAACCTCACTATTTTGTAGAAAATCAAAGTAGAGAAAACCCGCATGATCAGCTTTCGCCAAAAGAGTCAGCCCAGATTATCATTAGCCACGTGACAGAAGGCCTCAAGTTGGCGCGCAAATACAAGCTACCTCCAGCATTGAGCCGGTTTATTCCCACACATCATGGTACCTCACGAGTAGAGTATTTTTATCGTAATTGGCTAGCTACTCACCCGCAGGCCAATAAAGGGCCTGTAGATGATAGTGATTTTCGCTATCCAGGGCCTAAACCCTTCACACGTGAAGAGGCCATTCTCATGGTGGTCGATTCCGTAGAAGCAGCGGCCCGTAGTCTCAACAAGCCTACAGGCAAAGACCTCGATGAGCTAGTAGACAAAATCGTGGCACAAAAAATGGCCGATGGCCAGTTCGATGAGTCTGAGTTGAGCTTTCACGATTTAGTGAGCATCAAAGACGTACTCAAAAAGCAGTTGCGCAGTGTGCATCACGTGCGCGTAGAATATCCAAAGGGGAAAGAAAAAGTACAACCTGACGACAAGCCTTGATGTTTGCGAAGGGAAAACGCCAAAAAATGGGTTATGAACGCAAAAACAACTCCGCCAGCTATCACCCAACCTCGCGTCGTCTTTCAAGACTTGGGCCTCATACCCTATAAGCAAGCATGGGATTATCAGACGCAGTTGCACCAAACATTGGTGCAGCGCAAACTGCACAATCGGTCATTGCCACCTGAGCAGCAGCAGCCGCAGCGCCACTATCTACTGTTTTGTACCCACCCACACGTGTATACCTTGGGCAAGAGTGGCTCCTTAGACCATTTGCTGCTCGACGAAGCAGCGCTCCGCAGGCGTGGTATCGAGTTCTACAAAATCAATCGAGGTGGCGATATCACTTACCATGGGCCAGGCCAGATCGTGGGCTATCCCATATTTGACTTGGATGAGCTTTTTACCGATGTACATCGCTATGTGCGTATGCTCGAAGAGGTAATCATACGCACACTGGCAGAATACGGTTTAGAAGGTATGCGCATTCCAAAGTATACGGGGGTGTGGCTGGCCGGTAGCGATGTGCTGCCGCAGCGCAAGATTTGCGCTATTGGCGTGCACTTGAGCCGCTGGGTCACTATGCATGGCTTTGCCTTCAATGTCAATACCGATCTGACCTATTTTCGCAACATCATCCCTTGCGGTATTAGCGATGAGAATAAGGCTGTCACTTCTTTGGCACTAGAGTTGAGCCATCAGGTTGATGAGGATGAGGTGCGCCAAAAGCTCAAAAAGCATTTTTCTGAACTATTTGGGTTCGAATGGGTCGTGTAGGCTTGCGCTTTAAGCATGTGTTTTTCATTTTGCGACAAGCAAAAGGCACAGCCTATGCTCAAAGACATTCCTCGACGTAAAGTTACTGATGTGGCTATGGCCGTAGCGCCAAGACTAGACGACCCTCACACAGATGACTTGTGGGATGTGTACCTCATCAACATGAAAGAGGTGCCCCTATATCACGTATTGGTAGCTTCGGAGGGCTATGGCCAAATAGGAAATGACAAAGTAAAGACAACAATTTTGAGACATTATTTTGAAGAAGTAGGACCTTTGCGAGCCGTGCAAATCGAGCCCATCATGCCGGATATGTTTCAGATCACCAACCAATTTTGGGTGAGCTTCTGGCACGACGGCTATATGTACGACAAGAAATACGTCTTCGTGCGCGGTAGTATCCGGGAAGACCATTTTACAGCCCTACCATTTCTCAACCAACAAGGTGTAATGATCCGATGAGTGAACTTAGAGCTAAACGCGTAGCAGAGTCTGAAACCATCATGACAGAGATGGTCATGCCTAACGATACCAACCCTATGGGCAACCTCATGGGGGGCAACCTCATGAGATGGATGGACATTGTGGCCAGCATCTGTGCAGGCAAACACACTGAGTCGCATGTGGTCACTGCCTCAGTAGACCACGTCTCTTTTCAACGAGCTATCAAGCTGGGAGAGATTGTGACTTTGCGTGCGCGCGTCACGCGTGCATTTAATACTTCAGTAGAGGTGTTTGTAGAAGTCTTTACCGCTGACATCAAAGGCCACAACCATCGACGCTGTAACCACGCTTACTTCACTTTTGTGGCTTTAGACGAAAAAACGCTAAAGCCACAGCCCGTGCCCCCTCTCTTACCCCTAACTAAAGAAGAGCAGGAGCTCTACGACAGCGCTATACGTCGGCGGGAACTCCGCTTGGTGCTCAGTGGTCGGATGAAACCTGAACAAGCTACTGAAATCAGAAACTTGTTTGCCGAGATGGACTGAGATGCGCCTCTCAAAATCAGGGGTATTTGAAGGTCAAACTGGATTCCTTACTTTGCGAGCTACTTTGAAAATGGCTCGCTATGACAATGCACATCTCTTTTTTACGTCCTGCTTGGCTGTGGATTTTGGCTGTAGCCATTTGTTCTGCTTGTGAAACCCAAATGCACGAAGCGACTATGAGTATTGTCGACAAAAAAGACATTCAGCCACCCAAGTGTGTACAGCGACCCAAAGAACTCACCATTCACGGGGATACGCGTATCGATAAATACTACTGGCTGCGCGAACGTGACAATCCTGAAGTCATCGCCTATCTGGAAGCTGAAAATGCTTATACCGACACCATGATGAGCCATTTGAAACCCTTTCAGGAGCAGCTCTTTGAGGAAATGAAAAGCCGCATCAAGGAGCGCGACGTGTCGGTACCCGCATTCAAAAATGGCTACTGGTACTACACGCGCTACGAAGAAGGTAAAGAATACCCGATCTACTGTCGTAAAAGGGGTAGCTTGGAGGCCATAGAGGAAGTCATGCTCGACGTCAATGAGCTGGCAGCCTCGCACGACTACTACCACGTTAACAGCCTCAGCGTCAGCCCCGACAACAAATGGTTGGCTTTTGGCGAAGATACCCTTAGCCGCCGTCAGTACACGATTCGATTCAGAAATCTGGAAACGGGTGAGTTCCTCCCTCAACGCATTCTCAATACGACGGGCAGCGCCGTATGGGCTGCCGATAGCAAGACGATCTTCTATACGGCCAAAGAGCCCGAAACTTTGCGCGCCTACAAAGTATTACGCCATCAGTTGGGTACCGATCCTACCCAAGATGTGGAGGTGTTCCACGAAGCTGACGAGACTTTTGTGTGTGGCGTAGGCAAGACGCGTTCAGAAAAGTACATTCTCATCGGCTCTTGGCAGACGGTCTCGTCCGAGTATCGCTACTTGCCCGCTGATCAGCCTCACGGCCAATGGCAGGTATTCGAACCCCGCCAACGCAACTTGGAATACGACATTGATCATCATACCGATGGCAAGTGGTATGTGCGTACCAACCTGGATGCCAAAAACTTTCGGCTGATGGAGACATCTGAAGGTGCCACTGGCCGGGCACATTGGAAGGAGGTAGTGCCACATCGGTCTGATGTGTTACTCGAAAGCGTGGAAATATTCAAAGACTTTTTGGTACTCGAAGAGCGCATCAAGGGTATCACGCATCTACGCATATGGCCGCTTGCCTCAGATATGGAGGCGCATACCATTAGTTTTCGCGATGATGCCTATGTGGCTTATGTAGACAACAATCCAGAGTTCGATCAAAAACAAGTACGCATAGGCTATCAGTCCATGACTACGCCACCTACCGTCTATGATTACAATCCACGCACGCGCCAGCTCGATCTGAAGAAGCAACAAGAAGTATTGGGCGGCTTTTCACCCGACGACTACGTATCCGAACGCCTCTATGCACTCGCTCGCGATGGAGTAGAAGTGCCCATTACGCTGGTTTATCGAAAAGGCTTTACCCAAGATGGCAGTGCCCCATTGCTTCTCTATGGCTATGGTTCATATGGGTATAGTCTCGACCCCTCGTTTAGTACTACGCGCCTTAGCTTGCTCGATCGCGGCTTCGTCTATGCCATCGCACATGTGCGGGGTGGCTCAGAGCTGGGCCGGCAGTGGTACGAAGATGGCAAACTGCTCAAGAAGAAAAATACTTTCTTCGATTTTATCGATTGTGCCACCTATCTCCTCGAACAGAGCTACACTTCTAAGGGCAAGCTCTACGCCATGGGAGGCAGCGCAGGAGGCTTACTGATGGGTGCAGTGGTCAACTTCCGCCCCGATTTGTGGAAGGGCGTCGTAGCGGCAGTGCCTTTTGTCGATGTGCTTACCACGATGCTCGACGAATCCATCCCACTCACTACGGGAGAGTTTGACGAATGGGGCGACCCCAAAATCCCCGAATACTACTGGTACATGAAGTCTTATTCGCCCTACGACAACGTCAGTGCCCAAGACTATCCAGCTATGTTGGTCACTACGGGCCTTCACGATTCGCAAGTGCAGTATTGGGAACCTGCTAAGTGGGTGGCCAAACTGCGCGAGCTAAAGACCGATCACAACCCCTTGCTGTTGTATACCAACATGGAAGCGGGGCATGGCGGTGCATCGGGGCGCTTCAGGCGCTTGCGCGAAGTGGCTATGGAGTATGCCTTCCTCCTCGACTTAGCGGGTAAGGTCCAATAGTGAAAATGTGCTATCTGTATCGTTGTACAAAAGACAAGTAACATGCAACCTACTTATGAACAAGCACAGCAAGCAGCCTCTTTTGTTGCTGAGCATTGGCCTCATCGGCCTGTAGCGGGCATTATATTGGGCACGGGCTTAGGTGTGCTTGTCGAAGATGTGGTAGTAGATGTGCGTCTTCCCTATGCAACAATCCCGTATTTTCCCGTATCTACAGCGCCTAGCCATAAGGGGCAGCTATTGTGCGGGCGTTTGGCGGGCAAGCCCGTGTTGGTCATGGAAGGGCGTCTACATTACTATGAAGGCTATTCATTGGCCCAGGTTACTTTTCCTGTAAGGGTGATGAAGCTATTGGGTGCAGATCTGCTCGTGGCTTCTAACGCCAGTGGCGCTGTACATCCGGATTACGAAATCGGCGATATAGTGGTGTTGCGCGATCACATCAACCTGTTGCCCGACAACCCGCTACGTGGACCCAACGACGAGCGCTTTGGCCCGCGTTTCCCCGACATGTCGCAGCCCTATGATGCGCAACTCATCGAGCAAGTGTGGGCTTTCGCCAAAAAGCAGGGCATACGCATCCACAAGGGCGTGTACGCCGTATTGAGTGGCCCCAACCTCGAAACGCCTGCCGAATACGCGTATCTGCACCAAATAGGTGCTGATGTAGTGGGCATGTCCACGGTGCCTGAGGTGATCGTAGCTCGTCATATGGACATGCGTACCTTGGCACTTTCGGTGGTGACGGATAGAGGTTATCCACTTGAAGTGATTCGCCAGGTCAGTGTGGAAGACGTCATAGCTGCCGCCGAAGCGGCAGGTAAAGATATGGCCCAGCTGATATGCCATGTATTGGACCAACTTGAGGGATAAAGCTGTAGTAGCAGGATAGAGGGCACTTTTCTGTGTCTTGGCTACAATGACGAACATTTTGAAAAATGATGCTGGAAGCAAAAGACATTCACAAGTCGTACGATGGGCTACATGTGCTTAAAGGCGTAAATCTCCAAGTGCGCGAAGGAGAGATTGTCGCCATTGTGGGTAAATCCGGTGCAGGAAAGTCTACTTTGCTACATATTATAGGTGCTTTGGATGTTCCCGATGCAGGGCAGGTATATATCGCTGGCACGGATGTATTTGCCTTAGATACCGACGAGCTGGCACGCTTTCGCAATCGCTACATTGGCTTTGTCTTCCAGTTTCACCACCTTTTGCCCGAGTTTACGGCGTTGGAGAACGTATGCTTGCCTGCTTTTATCGCGAATATGCCTGAGCAACAAGCGCGCAAACGCGCTCAAGAGTTGCTCGATTATCTGGGCCTTAGCGATCGGCTGGAGCACAAACCTGGCCAGTTGTCGGGCGGCGAACAACAGCGCGTAGCCGTAGCACGGGCACTAATGAACCGCCCTGCTATTGTGTTTGCCGATGAGCCTTCGGGCAATCTCGACTCAGTCTCTTCACAAGACCTGCATCAGCTGATTTTTCAGTTGAGAAATGACTTTGGACAAACTTTTGTCATTGCCACGCACAACCAAGACCTGGCCACGATGAGCGATCGCATCATGCGCATGCGCGATGGCACCTTGGTAAATGAAAGCTGAATTTACATCGAGCTGCATGGCCTTTTACACCAAAAACGCAATACCTTAAGGTGTCAAAACCAACCAGATCCCTCTTGTGAGCTTGTGAGGCTATAGCCGGGCAAGTGGAAATATGGTTTGCAACTCAAGGGCTCTTTGTAATATATCGCCCTGCTGATCGAAAACTTTCTGTCTTTATGGAACGCATTCAACTACTCGATTTGCACTTCCGAAATACGCCCCAAGCCATAGCTGCCTTCTTGGTCGAGACCCAAGCAGGGCCTGTGTTGATCGAGACGGGCCCGCACAGTACATGGCCCCATTTGGTTGAAGCACTACGCACACATGGCTATGCTCCTCGAGATGTGTCGCACGTATTGCTCACGCATATTCATTTGGACCATGCAGGTGCCGCATGGGCATTTGCTCAACAAGGAGCCCAAATCTATGTACACCCCAAAGGTGCTCCCCACTTGGCCAATCCGCAGCGCCTCATCAGCTCGGCACGCCGCATCTATCAAGATGAGATGGATGCACTTTGGGGCCGCATGGAACCCATCAAAGCTGATCAGCTAGTGGTACCTGAAGATGAGCAGCAGTTTGAAATAGGAGGTGTCACTTTTCGAGCACTTTTTACACCGGGGCATGCCGTGCATCACATTGCTTGGCAAGTGGGCGAAGCCATTTTCTGTGGCGATGTAGCAGGTGTGCGCGTACCGGGTGGCATTGTCGTGCCGCCGTGTCCACCTCCCGATATTCACATTCCTCATTGGCTGGAGAGCATCGATCGGATTAAGCAATCGGGAGCTACTCAGCTATGGCTTACCCATTTTGGCCCAGTAGAAGAAGAGGTAGCATCACATCTGGATGCTTTAGCCGCGCGTCTGCTCGATTGGGCCAATTGGATGCGTCCTTTTTTTGAAGCAGGTACGCCTCCCGCTGAGGTGACGCCCAAGTTTCAACAATACGTGAATGCACAGTTGCGTCAGGCAGGGATCACTACGCCTGAAATGCACAAACGCTATGAGCTGGCTAACCCCGCGTGGATGAGTGTTTGGGGGTTGCTCAGATACTGGGAAAAGATAGGGTCACGCGCTGATGAGTAGCACAGTGCAGCACGGTGAGCTACTGTAACTGAATCGTACGGCGGATGGCGTCTACAATCTTGATGAGGACTATCAGGTCGGGCATGGAGAGTTTGTCTTCACGGGTGTTAGGCCCTTCCACTATTTCTTCTTGTACATCAGATTGGGAGATTGTGCAGCTGCGCAATGTGTTGAGGTACCCATAGCTTGCCGTGCTGGTAAGCAACATAAAGGCGAAGAGATAAATAGGAAGGCGTTTTTTCATTCTTTTCTTTGAAGTTTTATAATGGTTTATCAAAGGTACTGCGATTTCCGCTCAAGGAGAAGTGTTTAAGTCGAGGAATTTTAGCTACTGGTCTATTAGCTTCCGTATTGAAAAGACGGTATAGGTGGGCAATAAGTTGCACGTTGCCCTGTGCAAAGTTTCAACAAGAGAGCCACTTGTGGCTAAGTGGCTCTCTTGTCGCTCGGATTACATTTTGACAAAAGTATGTGAGAGGATTTGACTACCCACTTGTATGCGCAACCAATAGACGCCTTTCGGCAAATGCGACACATCGGTCCGCACTATGGGTTGAAAAGGCAATTGCCGCTGAGTGTATACGCGTCCCATCGCATCTACTATTTGCAAGCTAAGTTGAGGGGCGGCTGCTTCACCCTTGATTTGGATGCGGAGCTGATCCCAAACGGGGTTAGGCGATAGCTGCAGTTCGAGCAGGGTACCCGTAGGTGATGAGGTGGCTACTACGCCAAATAGTTCGGCTAGGTCCAGGCGCACATGCATGATGTAATTGGATGCGGGGTCGTCTTCGTCGCCCCGTATGGCCAAGCCTGGCTCGAAGTCTTGTTGGTAAGTGAGATGTAATTGCTCGTCGAGTACATTGCGTGCCACACTGGGAAAGACTGCTTCGGTGAAGTCGATTAGGTCGGGATCGGAAATATCGGGGTTGATGATGTCATAGGGCGCTGTCCAGCTCATGCCGCCATCGATCGATGCGATGACGTATACATGTCGGTAGTGTTCGGGTACGATGCTGCCTTGCTTGGTGGCGTTTTCATTGATCTTGTCTTCAGCCACGGCTGAGTATGCCAAGTAAATGTTGTTTTGTGCATCTACACCTGCTGAAGGGAAACTCGTAAGGGAGGTAAAGTAAAGCGCGATGTTGTTGATGCTTTGAATGTCTATGGTATCATTGTCATTGGCATCGACGAGGTCAGCGATCAGTTGCAGGCTGTCGTTGCCAAAGGTTTCGTTCCAATACAAGATGCCACTCATAGCCGGGTAATATTGAGTGGCACCGTCGGTGAAATCCGAGTCGATGACGTACATGCGTCCAAACCAGGCATGAGCCATGCCATTGCGATCGATCAGTACTGTACCCGAATTGTCGGAAGTGAAGATAGCCAGCGAGTCAGGTGCAGCGGGGTCAAAGCCATTGAGGTCGTCGAAGGTGTATCCCTGGTCTACCTGATAGTTGTCCAAGGGGAAGTCGTTGAGGACATAGCGCGTCCAAGTTTGCCCATTGTCATTTGACTTGGCCAGTACTACGTCGTTCCAGCTATTGAACAAAGCAATTGCCACGTAGTTGCTATCCGCATCAATGGCGTAGGAGTCGGCGTCGTTGTTGGTAAAGTAGTCGGGGCCAAAAGCTGGAATGACCATGTCGGTAATGTCCCAAGTGTCGCCTCCGTCAGTAGAGCGGAAGTAGAGCAGCTGGCCGTCGACGCCATTGTAAGGCGCTCCGCTGAGCCCAGAAGGCGTGGTAATAGCAATGGCATGAATGGTATTGCCATTGGGGCCGCCTATGGCCATTCGGGGCCACAAAAGGCCATCGGGCGCGGTGCTTGGGATGTCGAATTCTTCCCAGCTACCTTGCTCATCTTGGCGCAATATGTGAGCTTTGTATGGAGGTGGCGAGGCGTGGCACAGGATCACATCGCGCCCATCGGCTAGCGTCCCGATGGCAGGCCAGCCCGTGCGCAAGTTCATCTCCAGGCGGCTGGAAGGGCTGTCTTCCCAGCTCGTGCCATCGAAATGGTTGTAGCCGGATCCTCGATCGGGAAAGCCACCTGAGGCTTGAAGTCCTATGGTCCAGCTGGCACTAAAGGTGCCATCGGGGCGCCGCACCAGCCGGTGTTGCATGGAGTTGTTGGTCTGCAAGTCGTACAAAGTCTCGCCAATTATTTGTTCTGGTTCGGCACGTAGATGTGGCCATGGGGAAGGTGCCACGGGTAATGCAGGTAATGCTTCTAGCCCGGTAGTGAATCTAGCGGGGTACACTTGGTCGCGCAGTAGTGCTGCTGGCCTGACCAGTTTGCCCACAGGCTGAGCGCCAGCCAGCAGCGTCCATAGCGACAAACTAAGGGTGAGTAATAATCTGTCCATATCGCCTGAAGTTTATGATGATGAAAAATGCTTCAGTTAGTAGGAAGATATCTTCCTGCTACAAAGAGATACAACTAACTGACAGTGAGCTTTAAGTGGTGAAAAATATTTGCTCTCTGACAATTAGCAGCATTGGGCTGTGTGGGGACGTTCCTGTCGAAAGGAAGTTAATTACATTTGCCCAATGTGGCGAAATAAAGTTTTATCATACTTTGTTGCCTCTATATTTTTTTATTAAAAAAAAACTGTTATGAGCAAATTTACTCGCTATCTGACCTGGTCAGTAATCCTGTTGTTAGCTCTATTGAATGGGCAGGATCTTCAGGCCCAGCGCAACTATCAGCTAGTGCTGTCAGGAGCTGCTTCAGGTACCTACACAGCAATTCCTGCTGCCTTTGGCGGTGCTGATTTTTGTGGTGGTGTTACGGTAATGGGAGACTTGGTGATTGTCGATGATGGGACTGGTACTACTACAGATGGCTGCGAGATGCCTCAAAACGATGTCGCCGGAAAAATTGCTTTAATCGATCGTGGTACTTGCCAGTTTGGGGTGAAGTGCTTGAATGCGGAGAATGCGGGTGCCATCGCGGTGATTATCTGCAACAACAACGATGATCCGCCTTTCCCTATGGCGCCTGGCAATGTAGGTAATCAAGTGACTATCCCGAGCTTTATGATGGCTAAAGCCGATTGTGAAGCATTTCGCAACGAGATTCCCGCTGGCGTCTCGGCCAATTTAGAACCCATCCCTGTAGAGCTGCCTGCTGTATATACGGTACTTTGGGGTGGCAATGGCGAGGGGTCTTTTACGGATAGCCTCAATGGCTGGACGGTGAACAGCATTTCATGTGGTGGCGTGCCTACAAACTACCAGTTGTGGCAGTGGACCCCTGATGGCGATATTTCAGATCAGGGCGCATATGTCGGTGGAGGTGGACTGATGGCTTCGCCCACTATGTGTACAGGGGTCGCTTACTTCGACTCGGACTACTACGACAATGACGGCACGCCCAACAACTTTGGCAACGGTCCTTGTGCTGCTCCTCAGGTAGGTGAGCTCATTTCTCCCCCTATCGACATCAGCCAGTATAATGTAGCAGGGGTGAGCTTGGTGTTCTATCAGGCTACGCGGCAGTTTCAGAGTGCCTATATCGTGGGCTGGAGCACCGATGGTGGCGTCACTTGGGATAGTACCTTTATCAATACCGACCTGCCCATTAACAGTGGCCACATCACGGGGTTGGTGCGCGTGCCACTGCCCGGTGCCGCTGGTGCCAGCGACCTGCGCATCAAATTCCGCTATGAGGGCAATTACTATTACTGGATGATTGACGATGTATACATTGTGGAGCAGGAAGCCAACAACATGCAAGTCAACTCGTTCTATGCCATTCCACAGAATGCTCAATTTCCGCAAGGTGAGCTCGACCCCATTTACTTCTTAGCCGATATCGAAAATGTAGGTGCTGTAGATCAGACCAATGTCAATTTGAACGTTACGATCGTCAATGACGATACAGGTGAGGAGGTGTTCAGTGCCGACAATTTCTATGGCGATGTAATGGCCAACCAGCTGGTAGAAAACATACCTTTCGACGAGGTGTTCGTCCCCGAAGTGCCTCAAGGAAGCTATACAGGTACGTACACCATCTCGGCAGATGAACCCGATTTTGACGAGTCGAACAACACGCAGACTTTCCATTTTATGGTTACGGACTCTACGTATGCCAAGGAAACGGGGGCTACGCGTACCGTGTTTCCGGCTGAAAGTAACTGGGATGACACTGAACCCCATAGCTGGGCTTACGGCAATTGCTATTACATAACTAATGGCAGTGGCAAGTTTATGAGCTCGATGAGCTTTGGCATCGGCAATGCTGCCGAAATACCCGATCGCGACCTACTGCTCACTGTGTACAAATGGGTGGATGACAACGAAGATGGCAACTGTGATCCGGATGAGCGCACGCGCGTGGCGCTGGGGCTGTATACCATTCAGGGCACGGAAAACCCAGAGGACTTGGTGACCGTGTATGTGCCGGGATTCCCCGACGACGAGATGCCCCTCATGTTAGAGGATGATACCTATTACGTGGTCATGGTAGAGTATATCACTGAAGACCAAGTTGATTTTGTACTTTCGGCTTCGGAAGATTACAACTATCAGGCCATGGCATTTATCACTGGTCCTGATATTCTGAATCAGCCGCGTTATGCTGCGATGCTGGGTATTAATGGAGACTTGTCGGTAGAGCCATATAGCTGGGTGGGCTTTGGTCTTGACATCGTGCCGGTGGTGCGCATGAATGTCTCACCCGTCACTTTTGTCAATGAGCCACTGTCGGAAGCCAATAAGGTGAATCTGTTCCCCAATCCAGTGCAAGATCAACTGACGGTTTCACTCGATATGGAACAACGCTTCGACAAGGTGTACGTGCGTATTAGCGACTTACATGGCCGCATCCTCAGTGAGGCTACTTACGACGATGTGTGGCAAACTACACTGCAGTTTGACACCAGTGCGTATCCTTCAGGTACCTACCAGCTTACCATTATTACCGATAAGGGACACACCACGCGTCGCTTTGTCGTCACTCATTGAGCTGGTGGCCAATTGAGGTAAAAGAAAATCCCGAGGCAAACTCGCCTCGGGATTTTCTTTTTGTAATGTGTCAGCTCACTTCAGTACAAAGCTGCCTTGTCCTGCCAGGTATCCCTTGTTGTAGATTTCAACTGTGTAGTTGCCCTTTTGGAAGTTGATGTTAGGCTTCCAGTCGAAGCACATGCGTTCTTCTTCGTTGGCGTATTCGTGTTCGGCTACTTGAGTGTAGAGGATTTCCTCCTTCGTTTTAGGGTTGACGATGGTACCCGAGCCCAACTCTTCAATTGCCAAGGTTTCACCTACGGGATTGATGATGCGGATGAAGAATTTTTCCGTTCCGGGCTTAGCTACTTCATTAGGCAATGCAGTAAAGCAGATGCGCAACAAGTCGACGTTTTTGGCAGTACGTCGCCGGCTAGGTGATTTGCCTTTGCGTTGCTTATAGCCAGTTACTTGTACATCGGCCACTTTGATCACGGAAGCCAGATGTACTTTATCGGCCAGTCGTTCTTTTTCGGTAACCAGTACGGCCTGGGCTTGTGCCAATTGTTCTTTTTCTGCCAGCGTGCCTGCAAGCTGTGCTTCTAGCGAGTCTGCTCGCATGCCCAATGAGTCGGCTTTGGCAGCCAACATGGCGTTTTCTTCTTTGAGCGCTTCGATTTCTTCGATATAGCTGGCCACTTGTTCGCGTAGTTGCGCCAGTTCGGCACGGGCTTCTTCCAGCCTCCGACGATCTTTGATGAGGTTTGCGATTTTGCGGCGCTGGGCATTGAGCTCTTCAATTTGTTCTTCGATCAAGGAGTTGAGCTCGGCATTGGTGTCGCGCAACTCTTCCAGTTCCATGAGTGCGCGGTCGTATTGGTCTTCTAATTCGAGGCGTAGGCGTTCGGCTTCTTCGAGTTGACTCACCTTTTCTTCTAGTTGTCGGCTTTTGCTCAGGTTTTGGTAAGTGAGAAAACCAATTACAGCCAACAAGAGTACGCCTATTACTACCGAGATCGCTACGATGCGTTCTGATCCTTTGCTTTTGTTCGGTATAGGTGTAGTGGGCGTGCCCATACCTTCCGGTTGCTTTTGGTTAGTCGTTGACATAGCATTCATTTTTTGTGTAGTGTGAATTGCTTTTTTTAACAGCTCTGGACAAGGCAGCTTTTTGTGTGACTGCATTGCCAAATGCATTGATTGAATGTCAGGATAGTGGAAGTTTGTTCGCTTTTGCCCAGAATAATTTGTAGATAGCGCGCTGATAGCTTGTTGTCTTTACTTTGAAAGAGGTGCTTACTTTACAGGGCAAATGAGGGGTGGGTGATGAATGTAGCTGCTTTTCGGCATTATTGTTTGAGAAAAAAGGGAGCAAGTGAATCACTACCCTTTAACGAGGATACCTTCACCTTCAAGGTGAAGGGAAAAATATTTGCTTTGCTGCTTTTAGATCAGATACCAGCTCGAGCCAACCTCAAATGTGCGCCTCAAAGAGCTATAATATTGCGTGAGACGTGGCGTGAGGCGATCTTGCCTGGCTGGCACATGCACAAAAAGCATTGGAACACTGTGGTGATTGAGGCATTGCCCGAATCTTTGTTATGTACTTTGATTGATCATTCATATGCATTAGTAGTATCGGGATTGCCTCAAAAACTACACCGACAGTTGAAACTCATGTCATGAAGCGCGTAGACGTATTAGTAGTAGGGATGGGGTTGGCAGGAGCTTTGCTGACGCGCGCCTTGCAGCAGCAAGGAATGCACGTACAGGTATTTGATCCATCACCTGGACATAGCGCTACACGCATAGCTGCAGGTGTGGTCAACCCCGTCACGGGGCGTCGACTGGTAAAAGTCAATCGCGTAGAGGAGTTTCTGCCTGCAGCAGTACATACATGGCGCGGGCTGGAAGCAGAGTTGGGCTGCACGTTGTGGGAGCCCATGCCTATTGTGTGGGCTTTATCCGATGTGAAGGCCGAAAATGATTGGCTGGCGCGTTGTGGCGATCCAGCATATGCGCCATGGATTAGAGAGCGTGTCCCTCCCCAGTGGCTGCCCCACTGGGTGGCACCTGCCCGTCACTTTGGCTATACGGTGGGTGGGGGGCGCGTGCGTTTATCTGTGTTCCTCGATGCATTTGCTCAGAAGCTGCAACGAGAAGGTTGTTGGACGGCTGAACCTTTTGTCTATGAGGCGTTACAGGTGCGGGCCAATGGCGTGTGTTATAAAGAATGGCAAGCAGCACATGTAGTCTATTGTGAGGGAATAGGTGTGCGGCACAATCCGTTTTTTCGACACTTGCCTTTGCGCGCGGTAAAGGGAGAAATACTGCTTGTGCGTATTGGGCTATCTTTACCTTCACTTATGCTCAAACGCAAAGTGATGCTGGTGCCATTACGCGAAATAGGGCTATTGTGGGTAGGGGCTACTTTTGTCAATGACTGTGCTCAGGCCCAACCCACAGTGGAAGGCAGGCGTTATTTAGAAGCTCGAATGCACGAGTTGCTGCAGTTGCCCTTTGAAGTGGTCGATCAGCGTGCAGGGGTGCGGCCTATTACTACTGACCGGCGCCCTGTGTTGGTGCGTCATCAGATATATCCGCGCTTGTGGGCTTTTAACGGATTGGCCTCCAGGGGGGCACTTACAGGGCCGCTATGGGCCGAAGAGATGGCTCGCTACCTAATGAAGGGGTGGCAAGTGTGAAGCATTGCAGCAATCCTTTACCAATACGCAACTCGATGGAACCTCTTGCAGAAAGGATGCGTCCTCGTAGCTTGGACGACTATGTAGGGCAAGCTCATCTGGTAGGACCAGGAGGAGTGCTGCGACGCGCCATCGAGTTGGGGCGATTGCCGTCATTGATTTTGTGGGGGCCACCAGGCACGGGAAAGACCACGCTGGCACGCATTATTGCCCATAGCTTAGATTGCCCTTTTTTTGCACTTAGTGCGATTAGTTCGGGTGTTAAAGAAGTGCGCGATACTATAGAGAAGGCACAAAAGCAACGATTTTTTGATCGCCCTGCTCCTATATTGTTTATCGATGAAATACATCGCTTTAGCAAAGCACAGCAGGATTCCCTGCTGGGTGCAGTAGAACGCGGCGTGGTAACATTGATCGGTGCTACTACAGAGAATCCCAGCTTTGAAGTGATTCCGGCCTTGCTGTCGCGTTGTCAGGTGTATGTTCTAGAGCCGTTGGGCCGTGAGCAGCTGCAACAATTGCTCGAACGGGCCTTAGCGCAGGATGTGGTGTTGCGTCATTTAGACGTGGAGCTAAAAGAGTATGAAGCATTGCTGCGCTATAGTGGTGGGGATGCGCGCCGGCTATACAATGCTTTGGAATTAGTTTGTGCGCAAGCACAACCCGGAACACCATTGGTCATTACTGACGAGCGAGTGCGCGAGGCCGTGCAGCATCAGACCATCTTATTTGATAAAGGCGGAGAACAACACTATGACTTGGCCTCAGCTTTTATCAAATCCATTAGAGGAAGCGACCCCAATGCAGCTGTGTACTGGCTGGCACGTATGATTGAAGGAGGTGAAGACCTCAAGTTTATTGCGCGGCGCCTTGTCATTAGTGCAGCCGAAGATGTAGGCCTGGCCAACCCCAATGCACTACTAATGGCTACCACAGCAGCACAGGCTGCCCTTCAGGTGGGTTTACCCGAAGCGCGCATTATCTTGAGTCAAGCAGCTATTTATTTGGCGGCTTCGCCCAAGTCCAATTCGGCATATGAGGCAATTAATAAAGCGCAAGCAGCCGTACGCCAATATGGCGCTGTACCCGTACCATTACATTTGCGCAATGCGCCTACATCTTTGATGAAACAACTCGGCTACGCTAAGGACTATCGCTATCCACACGAGTTCGAGGACCATTTTTCTGTACAGGAGTATTTGCCGAAAGGGCTGGAAGGTAGCTCCTTCTATCGCCCTGCCGAAAATGCTCATGAGCAGCGCCTGGCTGACTATCTGCGCAGGCTGTGGAAAGAGAAATATGAATATTGAATTGACGCTACTTGTTGGATGTCTATTCGCTGGCACATAGCGCGAAAAATTGCATTACTGAGTAGTAAGTAGTTTTCTATCAGTAAAACACCTTTCATCATCTTGTCTCTAAAGTGAGGAGCGCGTAATGAGAAAGAAATCCGTTGCAGTCCTTTTGGCACTATTGTTTGGGTGGATGGGAGCCCATCGTTTTTATTTAGGGCAACGAGTTTTAGGACTAATCATGATGAGCTTATGCCTCATAGGCATATGGCAGGCATCTGTGCCTGTCTATTTTCCCATTGTGCTGGTGTCCATCGGCTTGTGGTGGATATTGGACTTTTTGTTGTTTCTAACTATGCCGGTAGCTGAATTTGACAGAAAATACAACGCCGAATTTGTGGACAGAGGACAAAAGCGCAAATGGCGCCGTACAGCGGGCAAAAGGAGCAAGAAGAAGTCCATGCGCGTAGATCCCGAGTTTCAGCGACTGAAAGAGCAGGGCATAAACGCACTCAAGGAATACGAATTGCAACAAGCTTTGCATGCTTTGAAAGAAGCAGTACGCCTATATGCCGATGACGAAGAGATACATTTTCATCTGGCATGTGTGTATTCTTTGTTGGAAATGCCTTATCCGGCAATGTATCATCTGGCACAGGCCGTTTCATTTGGCTTTGCCGATTTGGATCAGATCGAGACCCATGAGGCACTGGCTTTCTTGCGTACTCATCCCGACTTTAGGGCTTTTCAGCAGCGGGGATATCGCTACGAAGATCCCCAAGACACTTCATTACAATTGGAAGCCCCCTCTGATGATGGGCCCAACTTGCTGGCGCAGCTGAAGGTGTTGCAGGACTTGCGGCAGCGCGGCCTACTCACAAAGGAGGAGTACGAGCAGGAGCGCGCCCGTATTGAGCTCAAACGCACATGAACCCTTATGGATCTACGTCTATAGCCCATCGGGTGGTGGTGAGGCCTTCGCGTTGCCGAAGTTGGTCAATGAGCTGGCGCACGAGTTGTTTGGCATGGGCCAATTTTAAAGTTTTGGGTGGCAATTTGATGAGTAGATCGAGCAGATACCAGCTTCGAATGCGGCCTACCAGCGGGATGGCAGGCCCCAGTATGGCTTCGCCCAGCTCTTTGCGCAGCTCGTGGGCCAGTAGCTTGGCTGCTTCGTTGGCTGTGGCAGGTGTTTTGTGTTTTACAGTGATTTTAATGAGTCGTTGCCAAGGTGGATAGCCAAATTGCTGGCGCTCGCGTATTTCACGGGAAAAAAAGGCAGCGTAGTCGTGAGCCAATACTTCGTGCAGGACGGGGTGGGTAGTATCTTCGGTTTGAATAATGACTTTGCCTTGCTTGTTGCGGCGGCCTGCGCGTCCTGCTACTTGGACCATGAGCTGAAACGCGCGCTCAGTAGCGCGAAAGTCGGGAAAGCGCCACAACTGATCGGCACTAAGGATGCCGATGAGGCCTACATGTGCAAAGTCGAGCCCCTTAGTGACCATCTGGGTGCCTACAAGTATGTCGAGTTGTTGCGTTTCGAATTGGATGAGTACCTTTTCGAGTTGCTTTTTTGATCGGGCCATATCGCGATCTAGGCGCCCGATGCGGGCATCGGGAAAGAGAATCTTGAGTTCATCTTCGATTTTTTCAGTGCCAAAACCTTTGAGTACCAGCTCGGTACTCTGGCAGGCAGGGCATTGCTGCGATATGTGTTCTTGGTAGCCACAGTAGTGGCATTGCAAGTTGTTGAACTGTTTGTGATATGTGAGGGTGACATCGCAGTATTGGCATTGGGCAGCCCAACCGCATTGTTGGCAGCGCAATGCGGTGGCAAAGCCGCGCCGATTCTGAAACAGGATGACTTGCTCGTTTTGCGCAATTACGCGTGCGATTTCTTCCAGTAGTAAAGGGGTAAAGTGGCTGCGCAGTTGTTTTTTTCGACGTGCTGCACATACGTCAGCTACTTGCATCTGAGGTAAACTGATGCCTCCATATCGCTCTTGTAGTGTGACTAAGCCGTATTTACCTCTTTGTGCATTGAAATAAGACTCTACAGAAGGCGTGGCCGTACCCAGCAAGATGGGAATGTCGAGATGATGGGCATACCACACAGCTGCATCGCGGGCTTGATATCTCGGGGCAGGATCAGTTTGTTTGTAGGAGGGGTCGTGTGCTTCGTCTACGATAATGAGTTGCAGGTTGGTAAAGGGCAACAGTAGGGCCGAGCGTGCACCTGTAATAATGCCATGGCCTGCCCGCACGGCTTGCCACAGCTCGATGCGCTCGTTTGGGGCTAGTCGGTGGTGGTAGGCCAATATTTCCTTTTGTGAGAAGTATTGGCGTAGGCGTCGGAACAGCTGAGTGGTCAGTGCTACTTCAGGGACGAGGTAGAGTATTTGCCCGCCTTGCTGCAGCACTTTTTGCATGAGTGTTATGTATAGGCGCGTCTTGCCACTACTCGTGACGCCATGTAGCAACACGGGGCGCCTTTCGGCAAAATGCCGCTCGATGTGTTGCAGGGCGCTGGCTTGCGCAGTGGAAAGGGGTGCGTGGGCGGGAGGGAGCCCTTCGTCGGCATCGTCGTCGGCAAACAGACGACTCACCTGCAGTTCATATGATGTGAGGACACCCTTGCGCTCTAGGGCACGTAGCACGCCGTAGTCTACACCGGCTATTTGGATGAGCTCTTTTTTGGTGACGTGAGCCTTTTTTTGTGAAAGCTGTACCAAGGCCAGCAATGCGTGGGCTTGACGTTCGGATCGCCCGCATCGTTCAAAGGCTTCTTGTATCAACTCAGGGTGGTCATGATAGGGATCGGCCAGCCGGATGCAGCTCGCTGTGCGAGCCTTGTAGCGTTCGCGTATTGTTTCTTTAATGTAGACCATGCGCTGGTCGAGCAGCTGTTTGACTATAGGCATAATGGATTTGCGCCCCAGAATTTTTCGCAACTCGCCTATAGGCAGTGTTTCACGGATGCGCAGTGCTTGCACGATGGGCTGTATCTGTGGGGAGTGTGGCGTGTCGGCATCATCGTCAAAAAGGGGGCTGAGCACAATCATGCGCTCGCTACTGAGCTTGAAGTAGGTAGGTAGGGCTACATCCATTACTTCACCTAACGTGGCCGCATAGTAGGTGGCGATCCATTCCCATAGTTGTAGTTGCGGCTCGCTGACGATGGGCTGGGCATCCAATACCGATAGAATGGGTTTAGTGGGATGACTGGGCTTCGTGTTGTGCACGCGCCATACGAGCCCTGCGTAGTACTTTCCCTTGCCAAAGGGCACTTCTACGCGCACACCCCGTTGCACTTGCGTAGCCCATTGCTCGGGTATGTGATAGGTATAGGTGTGTGCTAAGGGAAGTGGAAGCACTACCTCGGCCCATATCGTCGTGCTGGGGTCGGGATGGAGCTGTGTGTGTGTACTCACGTGTCGACGGTTTTGCCCGTGTGCTTGGGCACAAAATACGTGCAATTTAGCGGCAAAAGCTGTGTGTTGTGCTCGCGATCGGTGCGATTGGGTTCGCCCTTAAGGCAAGCATTGCACTTGGAGAAGACGCCACGTGTGGCTTTCTCTGTAAATAGCAAACTGTGATGGCGGAATGGAGTTGCACAATTTTTTCCATTTGGACGAACAATTCTGACCTTTTAGTACATACACAAAATACCACAGCTAAAAACCGATTACATCGCCTTGGACGCCATTCCCTATCGAAGCGCGTCACTGCATTCAATTGAGCGACTCCAAAAAACCAATATAACCAAGTCCAAGAGCTTAACTGGGGTTTAGTTACTGACGGAAAAGCGTGGCCTGCATGGCCATGCTTTTCTTTTTTGAGCCACAAGCTATATTGAGTAGGGAGGCGCTTAGTCTTGGCAGGGAACGGTTACCTTTGCACCCCAATAGTTCGAACCCCATATCTAAATCCCAAAACAGCAGCTGCTCATGCGCATAGCCCCTTTTCAAGCAATCTTGCCCAACTTGCGGCTTATCTCTTCTTTTGATCGCTTTTTCAAAACGGTAAAAGAAGCTTATGCCCAATATGCAGCTCATGGATTTTTTCAAAAGGCAGCCCAAGAGTCGATCTACGTATATCGCATCGAGCAAGAAGGGCGAGCTCACTGGGGATATGTGTGTGCGGTACATATAGAGGACTATTTGCAAGGGCATATTAAGCCTCACGAGCATACACTTGCGCAAAAAGAGCAACAGCAGTTGCATTTGATGTTGCAGCGAAAGGCACAAGTGAAGCCCGTGTTGCTTACTTGGCAGGGGCAAGACAATTTGCTGGTTTATGCGCGCCGTTGGGCTGCACTACACGACCCTACACTCGATTTGGAACTCGACACCGAAGACAGCCGGCATACGCTATGGGCAATATCGGATGGAGCAGCGATTCGTCAGGTACAAGATGAATTTTCCCGACGGGTGTCCACTACTTACATTGCCGATGGGCATCATCGCAGTAAGGTAGTAGCTATGCTCTACGAACGCGCTGCCGATGCGGATCGCCAATCGCAATTTGAATGGCTGTTGGCGGCGTGTTTCCCCACTGACCAATTGCGCATTTGGGACTATAACCGCGTCATCGATACGCGCAATGAGATCAGCTTCACGCGGTTTTTGGCTCGGCTGTCGGAATATTGCGATATCACTTACATGGATATCCCCCATCAACCGCGTGCCCCTCACTACATGACGCTTTTTCTGGCCAATGAATGGTATGCGCTTCGTTGGAAATCCCAATGGGTACGCCCTGTACAGCCCCAACTGCCCGTTTTGGATGTAGACTTGTTTAATCGCTACGTGTTGGGCGATATTTTGGGCATTATGGATGTACGCCACGACAAGCGAGTAAGCTATGTGGCCGGACGGCATGGCTTAGAAGGACTCAAGGAAAAAGTGTTGAAAAACGAGCATCGCATGGGATTTTGCCTGTATCCAGTAGCGATGGAAGACTTTTTGACTATCTCGGATGCCGGTTGTACACTTCCTCCAAAATCTACTTGGTTCGAGCCACGCATGAAAAATGGGTTAATCGTGAAGGAGTTGATGCTTTGATGGGGTGTTGGGACAGTGCATGAGATTTTAATGTGTAGTGCATATGATGGCGAAAAGGATAATAGGTATTTTGCTTTTAACAGGCTTGTTGATTTCGCTGGGCTACAAGCTAGAACAGGAGTTGGAACTTGTAGCGGACAATAACCTGCTGTTACTGGTGGTGTTGTTGGTGTTGCTGGTATTGATTTTGGGGATTCGGCGTGTTTTGCGCGATTGAGCGCTTGCTGTGGAGCGTTCAATTGTTGCGATCTATGATGCGGCCCTTGATGTAGTTTTCAAAAAAGGAATCGCGATAGGCACGGCCTAAAGGCAGGTAATCTTGCCCCAGGTACAGGCCTGTGTGCTCTACTTCAGTAATGTAGTCGAGGTTGACAATGTATGACTTGCCTATGCGTGCGAAGCGGGTAGCAGGCAGTTGTCGATAGATCGTGCTGAGATTCATAGCTGTGATGATCTTGTTGCCATCGGCGCAGTGCAAAATGACGTAGTCTTTCATGCCTTCGATATAGCGGATATCGTGAAAGCTTAGCTTGATGAGTTTGCGTTCAGAACGCACAAAAAAGTATTCTTGGGCTCCGCGTTGCTCTAGTTCATTTTGTCGTATAGAGGTAAATATTTGGCGTGCGCGCATCACTGCTTTCATAAATCGCTCTTCTCGGATGGGCTTTACCAGATAGTCCACTACTTGTAGCTCATAGCCTTCTAATGCATATTGGGGATAGGCTGTAGTAATGATGGTAAGCGGCGGATTTTTGAGGTTGAGCAGCAAGTCTAGGCCGTTGATTGCGGGCATTTCAATGTCGAGGAAGAGCAAGTCGATGTCGCCATTTTCCAATCGGCTGATGACCTGCATGGGATTGCTATAGCTGCCTTCAAGGACCAACCATTCGTAGGGTTCGAGAAGCAACTCAATGCCCTGTCGGGCCAAAGGTTCGTCATCAAGGATGATACAGTGCAGCGGGCAGTTCATCGGTCTTTATCCTTGTATGGAGCATGAGTAGGATGTGGACAGTCCATGTACTGGGCTCTCGCGTGATCCATATGGCATAATGCCCTGGGTAGAGGGTGTCAAAACGCTGACGTGCAGCACGCATCCCCAGCCCAGAAGGTTTGTCCAAACTCTGTTGAGAACGCGAATTAGTGCAAATGAACTCTATATGTTGTTCACCTACAATGAATTTTATATCAATGAATCCATTTCCATCTACTAAATTGCCATGCTTGACGGCATTTTCCACAAATGGAATGAATAGCAAAGGTGCTACCTTGATTTTGTCGGGCTGGCCTATCACCTCTAGGCTGACGCGCTGAAATTGTCCTCTGATTTTTTCCAGTTCTAGGTAATCGCGCAGGAAAGAAATTTCTCGCACTAAGTCTATTCTGGAAAGCTTGGTATGGTAGAGGTGATAGCGCAATAGCTCAGAAAGATGCAGCAAATATTGTGCTGCTTTCTTGGGTTGGCTTTTGCTCAGTACATATAGATTGTTCAGTGCATTGAGCAGAAAATGAGCATTGAGCTGACTGCGAATAATTTTCAGCTTTGAATCGATGGTCATTTGGTCTTGTTGCTTGACCAAAATGGACAGGGCATAGTAGTACTTGAATAATTTCAGCGATATGGCTGTGCCCAATAAGGTGAGCGTAGGGTGGTAGGTGGTGAGGATAAATTCAGAGATCTGCTGTTGCATGGAACATTCGGTGCAGGCCAAATCCCAAAACACAAAATGCGACCACAAAGCACTCAGTAGTGCAAAGATGAAGGTCAGTACTATATAGAGCAAGTAGCGCTCTTTGAGCAGCAACCACGGGATAAGAACGTACAAGTTGGTATATACAATGAGCATGTCTACGGATAATCCCATCGCTACGAGGTCATGGTCCCAAGCTTCAGTAATGCCAAACAGCGAAAGCGTCTCATCCATGTAAATGCACATCCAAAATATGATGTGTAACAAAATGCGTATGCGCCAATCGCGCATCCAAAGGGGAAGGATAGTCGTATCTACTTTGGGGGGGGATGGACTGATGTGAGGGGAGGTAGCTTTTTCCTCTTTCATGGGTAGTTGGGATACAGTGTGCGGAACGCCAATGATTTTTCTCGTTTGGATCGAGGTGTGGGGATCATTTTTGTAAAAACGTGACAGGAAAAGTGGTACAAAAATTGGTGCATGGGTAATATATAACAATTATACTTTATCAATGAAAAATCTTCTCGAGTTATCGCGGATTATCACTAAGCGCAAGGTGCGGAAAATTGAAATTTTTGATGCAGCGACACTAAAGCAAAAGTCGAGCAAATTCAACGAGTTTTACGAAGCCCTCGTAGAGGGCAAGTTGAAAAATGATCGCGATGCAGCCAAATTGTTGTACGACTGTACTCCTACGGAGGATAAATATAGGCAATTAAAGAGTCGTTTTCGCAAGCGCCTGCTCAACACTTTGTTTTTTATTGACATCAATGAGCCGGCAGCGTCCAATTACGATCGCGCTTATTTTACTGCCAATAAGGAATGGACTCAGATACGCATCTTGCTGCAGTACAATGCGAAAGCTACTGCAGCTCAGATGGCCCGTAGGTTGCTGACAGTGGCTTTAAAATACGAATTTGCTGACATTGTCGTCAATTGCTGTCGGATTTTGCGCCAGTTGGCTGCTGAGTATGGGGATGAGAAGGAATTTGAGGCGTATGAAGATCACTTACAGTATTTTTTGCCAGTGTTGCACGCGGAGTTGGAAGCAGAAAGCAAGTACCAACACATCTTGCTGGAATATTACAGAACGGATTATACAGATGAGGCTTTCCAGAAGCACATGCAACAGTGGTGCCATGAGTTGGTTGCTTTGTCGGAGCGTCATCAGTCGCCACTGATCTTTTACCACATGTTTTTGGCTTGGGCTATGCGTTTTGAGTTAGCCCATGATTTTCGTTCGGTGATTGAAGTATGTGTTCAGGCTGAGCATTACTATCGGACACACAGCAAGTTTTATCAGGCCAGACGCTTGAGTGATTTCTATTTTCACCAGTTGGTGGCATTACTCCACTTACGGGATTTTTTGCGCGGCAAGGCTGTGGCAGAAAAGGCTTTCAAAACGCTGGAGTTGGGCTCAGAGCAGTGGTTTGCCTTTATGGAGCGCTATTTTTTGTTGGCTATGCATACGGAGAACTACATCCAAGCGATGGCTGTGCATGGCGAGGTTGTGGGGCATAATCAATTTCGCAAGTTACCATTGGAACAAAGAGAGCGTTGGCACATTTTCGAAGCATGGTTAGCCTATTTTGTCGAGGCTTTGAGCCAAGTGCAGCCCATTTTGAAGGCCCAACAAACAAAGCGCTTTAAGGTACGGCAATTTTTAGCTGATCCCATATTATATCCACGTCATCAGCGCATGTTTACGGTGCAGAAAGTGACCGTTCAGATGTTGTTTTTCCTGGAAAGGAACCAGTACAATCAAGCTGCCGATTGTGTAGATCGCCTACGCAGCTATGCCCGTCGACAGTTGAAGAAGGATGAGTACGTGCGCGTGGTGAATTTCATCCGGCTACTGCAACAGTTGGCCAAAGTCGATTTTGATCCGCAGCGGGTGCAGGGGGCAGACAAATATTTGACACGTCTTGAAGCACATCCCTTTTTCTATCGGGGATTATTGTACGAGTTGGAGGTAGTGCCTTACGAGCAATTGTGGCAATTTTTGCTACAACGCTTAGCCAAGTAGTTGGATCGATTTTTCGACGTACTTTTGCGGCCGACCAAAAGCGCTTCGTTTGAAGAAGATTATCATTGCCATCGATGGCTACAGCTCTACGGGCAAAAGTACGCTTGCCAAGGCTTTGGGTGAGGCCTTGGGCTACAGATACATCAGTACGGGCGACATGTACCGAGCAGTAGCGTTGTATTTTTTACAGCATGGCATTGCCTTGACCGATGAGGAGGCCATCCGCAAAGCCTTGTCGGATATTGAGCTGCGTTTTTACCGAACTCCACAGGGAAACCGATTGCATCTCAATGGCAGAGACGTGCAAGACGACTTGCGCCGAATGGATGTAGCCGATTTGGTAAGCCAAGTAGCTGCAATTCCTGCGGTGCGCCGCGAGATGGTGCGCCAACAGCGCCTCATGGGCCAGGAGAAAAGCCTTGTAATGGATGGACGCGACATCGGTACAGTGGTGTTTCCCGAAGCTGAGCTCAAGATCTTTCTCACGGCTTCGCCTGAAGCACGGGCGCGTAGGCGATATGAAGAGCTCAAGGCAAAGGGGGTAGAAGTGACATTGGATGAAGTGCGTCGCAACATCGAACAGCGCGACCGAATCGATACCACCCGTGCTGATAGCCCCTTGCGCATGGCTGAAGATGCTGTACTCATCGACAACACCCATCTGAGTCCAGAGCAGCAATTGGACTGTGCGCTGGAGCTGGCACGCCAACGCATTGAAGATTGCTAATTGGCTATCTTTGTAAGTTAAAACAGTCTTGCCATGAGCCAACAACGAAAGGAATCTCCGCATTCCGACGATCAGCCTGAATATATTGGAAATATCTGGGGGTGGAAATTCTCGCTTATTAGCCTGGCGATTATCTTGGCTACAATGGCGCTCATGGTACTGCGCTATTATACGATGGACAACCCTCCAGACTCGATTTTTTTCTTTCCCCAATCTCCACCAGATACCATGCGGGTAGATACTTTGATGGAGTAAATATTTCTAGATGAAGGTACCTTTTGTCAAGTATCACGGCACCGGCAATGACTTTATCCTCATCGATCAGCACCAACGGCAGTGGCTCTCGCCAAAAGACCACGAAACAATTGCTGCTTTGTGTCGTCGGCGTTTTGGCATTGGCGCGGATGGGCTTATTCTGCTACAAGCACATGAACAGTATGACTTTGAGATGATCTATTTCAATGCCGATGGCCAAACCAGTACCATGTGTGGCAATGGTGGGCGGTGCATTGTAGCTTTTGCCGAAAGGCTAGGCATTGTAAAAGAGGGGCAATGTCGATTTGCAGCGGTAGATGGCGTGCATGAAGCGCGCATCCGGTCCGATGGCATCGTTGAGCTACGCATGGGGGATGTGCACCAGATCGAGCAATGGGCGGAAGATGCTTGTGTGTTGGATACGGGCTCGCCCCATTACGTGCAATTTGTTCGGGAAGTGGCACAACTTGATGTAGTACAGGCAGGGCGGCGCGTGCGTTATAGTGAGCCTTTTGCGCGCGAAGGTATCAATGTGAATTTTGCTCAAGCAAAAAGCGATCATCATTTGGTAGTGGCTACTTACGAGCGCGGCGTCGAAGATGAAACCTGGTCGTGTGGTACGGGCGTGACGGCAGCTGCGTTGGCTTGGGCTGCGCGCCATCCACAGGTAGGCAACTCAATAAAGGTGCACACTAAAGGTGGCCTGCTGGAGGTGCGCTTTCAGCGGAAAAGTAGTGGCTTTTCGAATGTGTGGCTTTGTGGCCCTGCCACTTATGTGTTTTCGGGCGAAGTGGAAGTTTGACTGTCGATATTAAGCGCTAGCTTTGCTGCGCATTTGGCGCCATAGGGCGATGGCTACTACAGCCATGAGCAACAATAAGCTGAGCGCAACTGACCACCACTTGAGCGTGGTAAAAATGGCAGCAGCATGCCCAACCCATTCGGGATAATCGGGGTAGCACCAAGCCATTGTGCCGATGCACAAGTTCTCCAACCAGTCAACCCATACGGCCAATATGGGCACAAAAGCCAGGTAGTAGTAGTGGGTATGCGCTTTTTGGGAAATGGCCCATGGCAGGTAGCGCAACAGTAGGAATACGAGCAACAATCCATACACCACAGGGTACACCATGTCGACAACCCAAGAGGTGAATAATGCCCATGACCGAGCGGCCCCCAGGTGTGCAGCCCAGGCTCGGCCTTCATTGGCAGTCCAAGACAACCGGATGTCGAGTGGCGGCAGTACTTCAGGGTTGACTTGCTGCATGTGGTGTACAAGTGCGGGAAAGATGGCTAAGTTGAATAGTAGCAGCAGTGCAAATAGCCAACCGATGATGCGCCATTGAGTTAGAAGCATGAGGCGATGAATGAGTGGATGCATGGTCGCTGGATTTACCGTAAAGGTAGTGTACCAGGCAGACCAAGAGAAATGGGTACTTTTGCTGAGGAATAGTCAAGCTCATTTTGGGAATATGCAAATCACAATAATTGCACTGAATGAAGTTGGATGAAGCAAAAGAGCGTTTTATTCAAGCCTGGGGTACTATGGCCTCGAGCTGGGGAGTGAATCGTACAATGGCCCAAATACATGCACTATTACTCATTACCCCCGAACCCCTTAATGCCGACCAAGTAATGGAGGCCTTGCAGATCTCAAGGGGAAATGCCAACATGAACTTGCGCGCATTGATGGATTGGGGATTGGTGCACAAGGAGTTGATTACCGGGCAGCGCAAAGAGTATTTCCGTGCAGAAAAAGATATTTGGGAAGTAGTGCGCCGCATTATTATCGAGCGTAAAAAACGCGAGCTAGAACCCATGATCCGCGCTATGGAAGAATTGAAAAAAGTCGAGGGCGAAGGGCCCGAAGTAGAAGCCTTTAGAAAAACCGTTTCGGAGATTGAAGATTTGTCGGTAAAAGCCGATCAAGTGCTGGAACGGCTGGTACAGACCAATCCCAATTGGATTTTGAGTGCCTTGCTTTCGTTGATTCGTTGAGCAAATGATGTGTTTACCTGATTAGATCACCTGTAATTGGAACACTTCAAATACAAACTGGCGGCACGACTCAAGCAACGGGCACATGCAATGGGCTTTGATCACGTCGGCATTGCCCGGGCTGAATATATGGACGAAGAAGCACGTCGCCTGGAAGCATGGCTCAATCGTGGCTATCACGGCACTATGTACTGGATGGCGCGCCACTTCGATTTGCGCGTCGATCCGCGCAAGCTGGTGCCGGAAGCGCGCTCAGTCATCGTATTGACGTACAACTACTATCCAGCACAGCAACCCCCACATGCCGACGTGCCGCGTATAGCGCGCTATGCGTGGGGGCGTGACTATCACAAGGTCATTAGAAAGAAGCTGAAGCAGCTATTGCGATGGCTCAAGGACGAGAGCGGTACTGACGTGCAGGGGCGCGGCTTTGTAGACAGTGCACCCGTACTAGAGCGCGACTGGGCCCGACGTGCAGGCATCGGTTGGCAAGGCAAGCATACCTTGCTGTTGCGCAAAGGCGAGGGCTCATGGTTTTTTCTCGCTGCACTCATCGTCGATTTGGAGCTACCTGCTGATCCACCGGTGCGTACCGATCACTGTGGCACGTGCCGGCGTTGTATTGAGGCTTGCCCAACTGGTGCCATAGATGCTCATGGATATGTGCTCGATGCCCGCCGTTGTATCTCTTATCTGACCATCGAACTCAAAGATGCCATTCCACACCAGTTTACCGACCAACTGAAGGGCTGGGTCTTTGGCTGCGACATTTGTCAGGAAGTTTGCCCTTGGAATCGCTTTGCACGCCCCCATCATGAGCCCAATTTTGCGCCTCACCCCAAGCTATGGCACATGACGCGCGAAGACTGGCAAGCACTCACACGTGAAACTTTTGACGAAGTATTTTCGGGTACGCCTGTTGAGCGGGCTGGATATGAAAAACTCATGGAGACTATTCGCTTGCTACCTTCAGCAAAGTCATCTACTGAACCATCGCCGTAGTAGTGTGTACTACTTGGGGCACGAAGATGCGTAGGTAATATAGCTCTAATACCCGGTGGTGCGGCCGTTCGAGGATGTGTATAGAACTCCCCCTTTCAAGGGCAAAGCCGCCGATTCATTGACCATCCTTACTTACTGCTATCAATAGGCCATCGGTAGGCAAAGGCGCTTGCCACTTGATGAATACTTTGTCGCCTTTCAGCAAAATAAGGAAGACGGGAGCCTGAGATGCTTGGAACCAACCTTCAGCTTGAGCTTTTTTCACTCGACCGCTCTTGGTGTCGATGAGTCGTACTCGCTCGATAAATATTTTGCCCCAACATAGGCGAGGAGTCAATCGTAGAAAAAGAAACGCTCGACTGTACCACTTTGGGCACAATGGGTGAGCCGATGGGCTGCCATTCTTCAAATAGATCGTAGCGTTCTACGGTCAGTGTAAGCCAAGGCAAGTAGCCACTAAGCACTCCGTCGAGTGCAATGGCTTGGCCATCAAGCGTAGGGTGCGCTTTAAAGGACTGGATAGAAATGTCGTTGAAAGTACAGCTATCCCTAATTACCACATCGACTACTTGTGTGCAGCCATTGGCATCGCTGACGGCAAGCATGTACGTACCTGGCGATAGTCCATTCAGGTTACTTTTGCTGGCGCCAGTACTCCATTGGTAGAAATGGGGTTGTGTGCCACCTGTATAGCCCATGCATCTAAATCGCCGTCGTTTTGTCCGCAGGGTGAAGCAGTGGTCGTTACCTGTACTTGGAGTGAATCAGGTGCTTCCACCAGCAGGTCGTGTACGAAAGTACATCCGTTGGCATCTGTAATGTTCAGTGCCCATTGTCCCGCAGCCAGGATTTCATGTACGGTAGCCGTACTGCCATCGGGCCAGCTGATGGTGTAGGTCGGTTGGTTGCCCCAAAGCGTGAGTATGGCTGTACCGTCGTTAGCGTCGTAGTAGCTTGGAGGCACAATTTGTATGGCTATTGAAGGCGTATCGCAAGAGGGCGGACAACTTTGCGGCCCTACAGCTACAATATTGGACTCGACGAATGAGTCGCAGCTCCACAGGCGCACACAGCGGCGAAACCAAGTAGGTTGGCTCACTTGTGGAGGCTGGTACCACAGCTCATGCCATTCAGCAATAGGTGTTCATACACTGATACCACTAGTGAGTGGTGTAGTTGTTTGAATCCACACAACTTGCAGTTGGTCGTTAGATAAGCTCGGATCGGCCAGGCTTTCGATTTTTTGGGGTGTTTGCCCAGGGCAAAACTCTTGATATGCCGGTCCGATCATGCCAGGATCAAATTGACATTGGGCTACTGCTACATAGCATGGCAGCCATCCCAAACAGCATATGATCAAAAGGGTAATTCGCATTTGCAGCGATTCGCTTTTTGCCAGCAAGTAATGGATTTTGAAAATGTACTGTTCGTATTGACAAGTGTGTTTTGCAACGGGATAAAGTGTTTGATATGTAAAAAATAGACCGACTATCCCCTTTCAGCTATGGCGCTGCTTCGAAAGCTAAAGTCTTGGATTTGGATAACTGCTTCGGCTTATCTTGGCCGATCAAAACCGAAAAACCACGTTGCCCATGTCTGGTGCTCCTATCTGTATTGTCGGGGCAGGCCCTGCGGGAGCTTCGGCTGCGTTGAAGCTAGCCTATTACGGCATTTCATGTGTGCTCATTGACAAAGCTACTTTCCCACGAGACAAAGTTTGTGGCGACGCGATCAGTGGTAAGGTGACCACTTTGCTCAATCGCCTCGATCCTACCATTATTCAGCGTTTTGAAGGCGAGCCCATCAAGGTGCCTATTTGGGGCATTCAGTTTTTTGCACCTAATGGGGTACCCATGGAGATCCCCTTTGTGCCTTTACCCGGTACGGATCTACCGGGTGCTCCTGGCTATGTGAGCAAGCGCTTGGACTTCGATCACTTTATGATCAAGGAAATAGCGCGCTGTGCAGCCGTTCAGTTGCGTTTAGGCGTAGCAGTGACGGGCTATGAGCGCACTGCTTTGGGGTGGCGTGTGTCTTTGGCCAGTGGAGAAGTGCTCGATACGCCGTTGTTGTTGGTTGCCGACGGCGCACACTCGCACTTCAGTCGCCACATAGCGGGCTTGCCCATGGACAAAAAACATCATGCAGGTGCTGTGCGGGCTTACTATCGTGGTGTACAGGGCATGGACTCGCGTGGCTTTATCGAACTGCATTTTCTCAAAGAACTGACGCCGGGTTATTTCTGGATCTTTCCCTTGCCTGATGGTCAAGCTAATGTAGGCTTGGGCATGCGTTCAGACTACATTGCACGCCGCCGCGTCAATTTGCGCAAGGCCTTTGACGAGGTGATACGCCACCATCCGGTATTGAGCAAGCGTTTTGTACAGGCTGAACGCTTGAGTGCTGTACAGGGGTATGGCTTGCCATTGGGCTCGGGTAGGTATCGCATTTCTGGCGACCATTACATGCTTTTGGGCGATGCAGCCCATTTGGTGGATCCATTGACAGGCGAGGGGATTGGCAATGGGTTTTATTCAGGTTTCATTGCTGCAGATCAGACAAAAGCTTGTTTAGAGGCCAATAAGTTTTCTGCCGACTTTATGCGTGCTTATGACCTGCGCATCGATCGGGTGTTGGGGGGCGAGTTGCGCCTCAGTTACCAGATGCAGCGCTTGGCGCGCTATCCCTTCTTGGTCAACATCATTGCACGCATCATACACCGCAATCAGGGAGTGGTTGATGCCATCTCGCGCATGTACACCGATTTCGAATATCGAAAGCAGTTGATCAATCCCTTTTTTTGGTTGCGACAGATGTGGAAATAGGTAATGGTCTTACCCCAGCAATAGGGGAGCTACTTCAGGTAGGGCCAACACTTGCTGGATGTTCGGCTGGTCAATTTGGGTCAGACGGATGGCAAAAGACTGCCGCAGGCCCTGAGGCAACATCGGGTTGGTGAGCAAATGGGCGAGTCGTTGGATAGCGACAGGGGAAAGTCGGGAGGCTTGTTGGTGTAGCCAGTGCCATGCCTCATCAAGCCAGCCAGCCAAGGCATCGAGTTGCCATTCAGGGCGATCTATTTTCTGGAGAATTTGGTGCAGCGCAGGGGAATCTGCTTGGGTGAACCACACTTCGGGTGAGGGCCATTGGTCTATACCCATGCGTACGAACTGGATGAGTTTGTCGGCAGTGTGGGTGTCCAGACATGCGCATGCTAGTTGGTATAGCATCTTTTCGTCTTGCTGCCAATCAGGTAGCTTGGCAGCAAGCTGAAAAAACTGAACGAGAGAACGCGGCGTAGTAGGAGGGCGTTGTACCAGTGTAGGCCAGGTACGCACAAAGCGAATAGCGCGCGAATCGATGTGGTGTGCGCGTGCCCATGCCACCCAGCTATCTAGGTCGAATCGCATATGGAGGTGTATGAGCCTGTTGTGCATGGCATCGTCGAGTGGGGTGACGCTATAGTCGCCCTGATCGGGATTTGCGGTGAGCACCAACTGCCACTTTTCGGGTAGTCGCCAGCTGAGTAACTCGTGGCGTTGCCATAGGGGCATTAGGCCGCGCAAAATGCGATCATCTGCCCTGTTGAAATCATCTAGCAATAGGATTCCTGGCCCTGTTTCTTGTGGTATCCAGGCAGGAGGGCGCAATACGGTGTGGGTCCCTTCTATGGCAGGCATGCCGATCAGATCACCCATTTCTTCAAATTGAGCTGGGGCGATGTGAATGAGGGGCCAATCTAGCTCTTGTGCAAGGGCTTCTACCAGGGCAGTTTTGCCAATGCCTGGCGGCCCCCACAGGCAAGGGCTAAGGCGTGCTTGGCCTGTGAGAGCCAGATGCATGTTGGTATGAAAAATGTGGTGCAACAGCTGGCGCACCTCACGCGGCGTCAGTGTATGAGGTGAGCTCATGGCCTTTTAGTCGTTAGGGGTAATGGGGGTGTGCAACCAGTGCATGGCTAGATCGCGTTCGCGCTGTTGCCCGTCTTTGTGGTAGAATTCGTTGGTTGCGTGATCATAGCGGTAATCGTCGGCCCATTGCTTGTGGTTTTTTGCTAATTCTTCGAGGGCATGTACGATGTAATGCGCTTCTTGATCAGTCATGGTTGGGTGTATAGACAGGCGTACCCAACCAGGTTTTACTTCCAGGCGGCCGTGATCGATCTCGTCGGTAATGGCTTTCGATTTTTCATAGGAGATCTGCAAGAGGTAATGCCCGTAGGTGCCTGCGCATGAGCAGCCGCCTCGCGTCTGGATGCCGTAGCGGTCGTTGAGCAGCCGTACCGCCAAGTTGTAGTGCAGCCCCTCGATGTAGAACGAGATGACGCCCAATCGATGGCGTTGATGGTCGGCCAGTAGGTGCAAGTTGGGTATGCGCTGCATACCCGGCCACAAGATGTCGAGTAGTGCTTCTTCACGTTGCCACATCCGTTGGGGGGTCATTTCTTCTTTAAGGCGTATGGCTAGCCCTGCTTTGATAGTCTGTAGAAAAGCCGGTGTGCCACCATCTTCTCGTGCTTGGATGTCGTCAAAATATCGACGCCCACCCCAGGGGTTTGTCCAGGCTACGGTACCGCCGCCGGGCACGTCGGGCACTTCGTTGTGATACAATTCCGAGTTGAATACGATGATACCAGGTGTGCCGGGCCCACCTAAAAACTTGTGTGGCGAAAAATAAATGGCGTCGAGGCGTTCCTCTTCCTTGTCGGGATGCATCTGGATGGGGATGTACGGAGCAGCGCAGGCAAAATCTACGAAGCAAAGCCCTCCATGATGGTGCATAATGGCTGCTAATTGATGATAAGGAGTGAAGATACCCGTGACGTTCGAGCAGGAGGTGAATGCCCCTATCTTGAGCTTGCGTTTTGCATAGCGGCGCAGTAAGTCTTCCAAGTGGTTGAGATCTACTTCTCCAGTGTCGGTGGGGCGGATCACCTCTAAATCTGCAATGGTTTCGAGCCAGGAGATCTGGTTGGAGTGATGCTCCATATGAGTGACAAACACCACAGGGCGGTCGGCTTCGGATAGATGGATTTGATCGCGGAATCGCTCGTGCACGCGCAAGCCCAAGATGCGTTGAAATTTGTTGATCACGCTCGTCATACCAGCCCCCCGAGCTAAGATTACATCTTGTTCGTTGCCACCCACGTGTTGCTTGATGAGTTGTAAGGCTTCGTGATAGGCATGTGTCATGGCCGAGCCCGTGGTGCTGGTCTCGGTATGCGTGTTGCCGACAAAGGGCATGATCTGCTGTTGTAGCCGCGATTCGATTGGGCCATAGAGCCGGCCCGAAGCGGTCCAGTCGGCATATACCAAGGGTTGTTTGCCAAAAGGCGTTTCGAACTGTTGGTCAATACCGATGATGTGTTTGCGAAAGCGAGCAAACCACTGCTGGAGTGAGGGGTTTTCAGTAGAAACAGAAGTTGTTTTTTTCATATCACAAATTGTTGTGAGGGCAAATATGGCTATTGGAGCGTGCTTGTATAGGCACTTGTGGGTATGCAGACAGTGAATATTGTCATCATTTGCAAGTACAAGGCGGTGTAAATTGCCCGCTGAGCACAAAAATGCTAAATTTCCACCTCCAAAAGGCATATTTGTCTTTGTGGTACTCAACGCGTTGCTGATGAACAAAGTAAAGGAAATCCAAGAAGAGGTCACCATTAAATTTGCAGGTGACTCGGGCGATGGCATGCAGCTTACGGGTGCCTTATTTACCGATAATACGGCGCTGACGGGCTCGGACTTAGCCACCTTTCCCGACTTTCCAGCTGAGATACGTGCCCCGGCAGGTACCTTGCCGGGCGTGTCGGGTTTTCAAATCCATTTTGGGAGCAAGAAGATATTTACACCAGGCGACGAGTACGATGTCTTGGTTGCCATGAATGCTGCGGCACTCAAGACCAACTTGTCAAGAGTCAAGAAAGGAGGTACTGTCATTGTCAATACGGAAGGTTTTGATGTCAAAAACTTGCGCTTGGCCAAGTACGCAGCTAATCCTTTGGAAGATGGAAGCCTTCAGGGGTACGAGTTGTATGCCATTCCCATCACCAAATTGACCCGAGAGGCACTGGCCGACACTTCGTTGGGCACGAAGGAAAAGGATCGCAGCAAGAATATGTTTGTGTTGGGCTTTCTGTTGTGGCGTTACAATCGCGATGTGAAGAGCGTAGAGCGCTTTTTGGAGGCGAAGTTTGCCACTAAGTACGAAATTTTGCGTGCCAACCTCAAGGTATTGCGTGCCGGATACCACTTTGGAGAGACTACCGAAACATTTACAACTACTTACGAGGTCAAACCGGCACCCTTGCCCAAGGGGACGTATCGCAGTATCATGGGCAACCAGGCATTGGTGTTGGGCTTGTTGGCTGCAGCCAACAAGTCAGGCTTGCCTCTTTTCTATGGTTCGTATCCCATCACGCCGGCCAGCGACATTTTACATCAGTTATCCACTTATCGCCATTTGGGCGTGAAGACTTTTCAAGCTGAAGATGAAATCGCAGCCATCTGTGCAGCCATTGGCGCCTCATATGGGGGTGCCTTAGCCGTGACGGGCACTTCGGGGCCGGGCATTGCGCTCAAATCAGAAGCCATGGGCTTGGCCGTGATGCTGGAACTGCCTTTGGTCGTGTGCGATATTCAGCGAGGGGGGCCTTCTACGGGCTTGCCCACTAAGACGGAACAGGCCGACTTGCTACAAGTTATGTATGGGCGTAATGGCGAAAGCCCCATGCCCGTGCTGGCAGCTCGTTCACCTTCTGATGCATTTGAAGCGGCTTTTGAGGCTTGCCGCATCGCCCTCCAACATATGACTCCTGTAGTGCTGCTTAGTGATGGATACATCGCCAATGGTGCTGAGCCATGGCGCTTTCCTAAGGCTGATGAATTGCCTGAGATACCTGTGCATTTTGCGCAAGCCAAAGCTTCGGAAAATGGGCAGCCCTTTTTGCCATATGCGCGCGACGAGCGCCAGGTACGCCCCTGGGCACTGCCAGGCACTTCCGGCCTGGCCCACCGCATTGGTGGGCTGGAAAAAGCGCATCTCACCGGCGATGTGTCTTACGACCCGGACAACCACAACTTGATGGTACGCCTGCGCGAAGAAAAAGTACAGCGGATAGCCCAGTTCATTCCCGAGCAACAAATAACTTCTGGTGTGGAGCAAGGGGAACTACTGCTATTGGGTTGGGGTTCGACTTTTGGTGTGCTCGAGTCTGTGACGCGTACTTTATTGGCTGAAGGGCATCGAGTAGGCCACGTGCATTTGCGCTATTTAAATCCGATGCCCCGCAATTTAGGTGAGCTGATGAGGCGCTACGACAAGGTATTGGTACCTGAGCTCAATAGGGGACAACTGGCTCAGTTGCTACGTGCCAAGTATTTGCTTCCCATAGTGTCGTTCAACAGCGTGCGTGGTGTACCTATTTCGCATAACGAACTGCTGGCATTTGCGCGTGAGCAGTTGCGTCAAGACGCGCAGGTGTCTTGAATCAGGCAGGTAGTTACAACTTTTGCTTTCGCTAAAACACAAGCCATGACTACTCCTACTACCACGGTGCGTAAAGCCAAAGATTTTGCCAGCGATCAGGAAGTGCGCTGGTGTCCTGGATGCGGAGATTATTCTATTCTCAAGCAAACGCAAAGCGTAATGGCCGAGGCAGGCCTCGACCCCGATCAGGTAGTGGTCGTTTCGGGTATTGGGTGTTCTTCGCGCTTCCCATACTACATGAATACCTACGGTATCCATGGCATTCACGGGCGAGCACCAGCTATCGCAGCGGGTTTGCGCATGGTACGGCCCGAGCTCGACGTATGGGTGATCACAGGCGACGGCGACGGCCTGAGCATTGGTGGCAACCACTTTATTCATGCTTTGCGCCGCAACTTCAACATGCGTATCCTGTTGTTCAACAATCAGATATATGGGCTAACGAAGGGACAGTATTCACCTACTTCCGAAGTTTTTAAAAAGACCAAGTCGTCGCCATGGGGCTCGCTCGACCACCCGATCAATCCCGTGGCATTGGCCTTGGGGGCCGATGCTACTTTCGTGGCTCGTTCGTTAGATCGCGACCCCAAACATCTCAAGGAAATGCTGCGGCGCGCACATGAACACAAGGGCTCGGCGCTGGTAGAGATTTACCAAAATTGTCCCATCTTCAACGACAAAGCTTTTGCTCCCTTTACGGAAAAGGACAGTAAAGAAGTAAACGATTTGTTTTTGACGCATGGCCAACCACTCATTTTTGGCGCAAACCGCGACAAAGGCATCCGGCTAGAGGGCTGTAAGCCCGTAGTAGTCGATCTGGAAAAAGATGGCTACAGTGCGGATGACTTGTGGATACACGATGAGCGCGATTTGTTCAAAGCCCAAATATTGGCGCGCTTCTTCGATGATCCACATCAATGTGACTCGCCCTGTTTGCCTCGACCCTTTGGCGTGATCTATGCTGTGGAGCGTCCGTGTTATGAAGATCTGCTCGAAGCTCAGATCCAGCAGGCACGTGCCATCAAAGGTGAGCCAACACTCGACCAACTACTGGCCGGCAACAATACCTGGACCATTGAATGAGTAGATAATAGCTGATCGCTCTAGCGCCAGCTAACTGAGATTACGACGCTACAACCAGAACCAACGCTGCACCTTATAGAGCACTGCGTTAGCACACACTGGTGTGCTTTAGGTCTGAAAAACCAAGGGCATCGACTCACACCTGTAGAAAATACCAGCCTGCTTGGAGAGTGGGCAGGGCTTGCAGTTTTCACAAATCAAAACCCATCGATATGCCCTTTAGTGATCACGTTGTAGCTGTATTTGGTGGTGCAGTGTCGGGTGCTGAGGCAGCCTGGCAACTGGCCACGCGAGGTGTGCAGGTAGTCGTTTTTGAACAAAACAAATTGCCTTACGGCAAAATTGAAGATGGCTTGCCCAAGTGGCACGTGCGCCTGCGCGATAAAGAAGAAGCACGCATCGATCAAAAGCTCACCCATCCCAACGTCATTTTTGTGCCTGCCATCAAATTGGGCCGAGATTTGGATTTTGAAGACATAGCGCGCAACTGGGGGTTTAGCGCCATTTTGCTGGCCATAGGTGCTTGGCGTGACCGACCTCTGCCCATACCTGGCGTGGATCAATATATAGGCAAGGGGTTATGTTATCAGAATGCGTTTATGTATTGGTTCAACCACATGCATGAACCCAACTATGATGGCCCCAAGTGCCAGATAGAAGATGGTGCTATTGTAGTGGGTGGTGGGCTGGCTTCGATCGATGTGTGCAAGGCCATCATGATGAGCTTGGTAGAAGCGCGTTTGCGCCAGCGCGGCATCGAGACGCACCTGTTCGAGTTAGACAAAGGCATCGATCGGGTATTACAACGCCATGGGTTGCGCTTCGAAGACCTCCAACTCCAGGGATGTACGCTTTTTTATCGGCGCCGCATCGAAGACATGCCACTCACCCCAATGGATACCTCGACGCCTGAGCTATTGGCCAAAGCACAGCTAGTGCGCAAAAAAGTGTTGACTCATGCCATGCAAAAATTTTTCTTCAAGGTAGCTCTTCAACACGTACCCGTAGACAAACTCGTAGCTGATGATCGGCTGGCAGGGCTGGTCTTTTGCCGTACTCAGTTGCAAGAAGATGGCCGCGCAGTGGCTATACCTGGTAGCGAACGCCCCGTGCAGGCACCGCTCGTCGTCTCTTCCATTGGCTCTATACCTGAGGTCATCGGCGGTATCCCCATGCAGGGACAGACCTATAAGCTGGTAGCCGACGATTGTTGTATGCTCGATGGTTTCGAGCATGTGTTCGTGATTGGCAATGCCCTCACAGGTCGTGGCAATATCAATGAATCGCTGAAACACGGGCGTATCGTATCAGAGGCTTTGGCCAACTACTACCTAAATGATGATGAAGCAGCCATAGCAGCAGCTATCCAACGGGCAGAAGAAAAAATTTCAAGTGGATTGGTGCGCATCTTGCGCCGTATCGGCAAGCGAAAACCACCAGATGCGTCTACGCGTCAGCGAATTTTTGAAAAAGTCAAGGCGCTGCAACGGCAAGTGGGATACGACGGCCAGTACACTCAGTGGATCGAACGGCACCGGCCCATCCGCCTCGAAGAGATGTTGGGGCTAATGCATGAGTGAAGTGCTCTGCCAGTACCTCGCATGTACCTTGGCAACTGCTTGCAAGTTGATCTTTAATCTTGTGCACCGTATGAAACGATTTTTTGCCTTGCTACTGTCATGTAGCCCAATGCTGTGGGCTGGTTGCTCACAAGCTGATATGTCGGCGGAAATACCTCAAATTGCCGTGACCTATGAGCTCATTGCAAATGGCTGGCAGGGGCAGCCACAGTACAAAGCTGCTTTTCGACTGGAAAATCGCGGCACGTGCTCCTTGGCCGACACCGCTTGGAGCTTGTGGTTCAACCAGAGCTATCGGCCTTTAGTGGCCGATAGCACTACGGGTGGCGCGCGCATCGAACGCGTCAGTGGCGATTGGTATCGGCTGATGCCTACCCCAGGATTTCGACTGCCTCCCGACAGCAGTGTGGTAGTGACTATGGTGGGCAAATGGAGTATTGCAAAGATATCAGATGCACCCTGTGGGCTCTACTTTACGTTTGGCGACAAGCAGGTGCCGGTAGCACAATATTCCATTGCACCATTTGTACGACCCGAGCAAATACACCGCCTACCGGCCGATCGAGTGCCCATCCCCAATGCAGCACTCGACTTTGCCCAAAACAGTCGTGTCAGTTTGTTGCCACCAGCACAACTCACGCCGATATTGCCTACACCGTATACTTTCCAGCGAGGCCAGGACAGCGTCGTGCTCGATGCTCGACAGCTCGAAATCCACTATCAACCATCGCTGCGCCGTGAAGCAGAGCTATTAGCTGACCGACTAGCGCAACTCATGGGGCAAAGCCCCTCTCTACTACCAAGTGGCAATGGAGGTAAAGGCCACATATTGTTGGGAGTGAGTGCTATAGGGGTGGATGGCAGGCAGCAAGAGGCCTATCACCTTTCGGCAAACGGCGTATCAGGTATAGAGATTTGGGGTAGCGATGCGGCAGGAGTATTTTACGGATGTCAGACCCTCTTGCAACTCTTCCCCATAGATGCATGGGCAAGCCCGCAATCGCGTATTGAACTGCCAGCGGTATTGGTGCAAGATGCTCCGCGTTTCAGGTGGCGCGGGATGCATCTCGACGTGGCGCGCAATTTCCACACCAAGACCAGTGTATATCGACTACTCGATGTAATGGCATTTTACAAGCTCAATCGGCTGCATTTTCACTTGAGCAATGACGAGGGCTGGCGCCTTGAGATTCCGGGATTACCTGAACTGACGCAGGTGGGCGGCCGGCGTGGCCATACACTCGACGAAGCCGAATTCCTCCATCCGGCCTATGGATCTGGCCCCGATCCCAATGCCCCTAACAATCGCGGCTCGGGTTGGTATTCCACTACCGACTTTGTCGAGATCTTGCGCTATGCAGCAGATCGCCATATAGAGGTAGTTCCCGAAATCGTAGTACCAGGGCATGCTCGTGCTGCTATTAAAGCTATGGAGGCACGAGCCGAGCGCTTGCGCATCCAAGCCCAGCCACAAGCAGCTGATCAGTATTTGCTTTCCGAAACGGCCGATACATCGAAATACCTGTCTGTGCAGGGCTATGACGACAACGTCGTCAATGTGTGCCGAGAGTCGGTATATGCTTTTTTGAGCAAAGTTATCGACGAGTTGCAGGCGATGTATCGGCAGGCAGGGTTGAGATTGCACATGGTACATACGGGCGGCGACGAGGTGCCCAAAGGCACCTGGAGTGGCTCGCCCCTCTGTCACGAGTTGGTCCAGTATCGCGATGAGCTGAAGCAAACCTATGATCTGACTTACTACTTTCGGCGCAGATTGCGCGATGTGTTGCGCATGCGCGGCTTGACTATGGCAGGGTGGGAAGAGGTAGGTATGCGCATCGATGAACGAGGTAGCCGTCCCAATCCCGAGTTTGTGTCTGATTCCATCGTGCTGTTTGTATGGAATAGCCTGTGGGGGCAAGAAGATTTAGGCTATAGGTTGGCCAATGCGGGCTATCCGGTTGTGCTGTGCAATGTGACTAATCTGTACTTCGACCTGGCATACGACAAAGACCCCAACGAACCCGGCCTGTATTGGGGAGGCTATGTCGATACGCGCAAAGCTTGGGAGTTTCAACCGCTCGACTTGTTTCGCTCTTCTTGGGTTGATCCATTGGGCCGTCCGCTGTCGCGCCAGCGACTGGCGCAACTAGAGCGACTACGACCACAGGCAAAAAGCCGTATTTTGGGCTTGCAAGCACAGCTATGGAGCGAAACCGTCAAAGGGCCAGATATGCTCGAATACTATTATTTGCCTAAAATGTTGGGATTGGCCGAACGCGCATGGGCACCTCAACCTCGATGGGTAACGCTCACCGACACAATCAGTGAAAATGCAGCCCGCATGCAAGCATGGAATGAATTTGCCAATCGGGTTGGCCAACGCGAGTTGCCGAGACTTGATTACCTCAACAATGGATATCACTATCGCATCCCACCACCTGGTGTCCGCATCGAGCAGGGTGTATTATATGCCAATGTGCGATTTCCGGGGCTTACCATCCGCTATACCACAGATGGTAGTGTGCCCACGGCACAATCGCCCGTATACAGACAGCCCGTAAGAGTGGGGCAAGCTACAGTACGAGTGGCAGTATTCGATCGTCAAGGGCGTTATCGCTTGATGCGGTGAGCTGCTTAATCAGGAATGGGGGGTGTCAAAGTCCTTGATTCGTACGATCATAGCCAACATGAGGTAGAAAATGAGGCTATTGGGTAATAGCGTAATGGCTTCTTGTGGATAGCTGGCCAATGCCAGCATAAACACACAAGTGACCAGTGCCAGATACACGAGTTTGAGTGACGGGGCATGTACCCGGTAATACCAGTATATGCCCTGCTGTAGCGCTGCAAATAGTAGTATCATGTAGAGTAGTAGGCCTACCCAGCCGGTTTCTACTGCGAGCCGTACGTACAGGCTATCGTGTGCAAAGTTGGCCAACCATGAATCTGGGGTGAACCGCTTACCCCAATAGCCCGTACTACCCAACCCAGCACCAAAGGGGTGTGATTGAATAAAGGGCTGAATTTTTTCCTGGTTTTTCAAGCGCAATTGTAGGGAGGCATCTTCTGTAGGGCGAAAAGCTGACTGCAAGCGATAGATCACGGCGCTGTGAGTCGATTTCATCATAAAAGCAGCACCTATCAAAAATACCGCGATACTGATCGTGAGGCTTCGCCTGTTGAGCGACAGTAGCGTGGCAAAGGCAATCCCTGCAGGCACCATTACTACAGGCGTTCGCGAGCCCGCATAGGCAATGGCCAACCACATGCTGATGCCGCCTAGGGCTAATAGCAGGCGTTTCCACCATTGCCAGTTCCCCGCAGCTAATATGAAGCAAGCTACACTTATGTAGGCCATAAGTATGCCATAAGTCGTCGGATCACTGAAAAAGCTGAAAATGCGTAAGCGCCCCCATTGGTAGATGAGCTGAAAGCGCAGGGCATCGGCGTGTAGCCATGCCATTTCGGTAGGGGTGAATCCCAAAAATTCTTGCTTGAGGCCATACAGTGCGGCGACAAATGACCAAAAAAGAATCGCCCTGAGTGCGCGAAAAACTTCCTTGCGCGACTCAAAAGCGCGTAGTGCTACAAAGTACAATAGTAGCAACAGAGCCACACTACGCACTGTGTAGATCCAAGCTAAACGCGAGCCCGCTACCGGATTGATAGCCTGTAACAAGTTGTAGCCAATCCATATGACGATGCATAGCGAAATGGGATTGGTTGCGTAGTGCATATGCTTTTCACTTGCCAGCCGAACCAATAGCCCGAAGATGAGCCATGTCATCAGTAGATCGAGCAACGTGCCAATGGGAGCAGTGGTGTATTTGGCCGCAAGGCCGATGAGAAAACCCGCGGCTATAGTGAGCTGGAGCCCAAAGGTCAGGTCGACCAGGGCGAAGAACAGCAAGGGCATGCCGATTATCGCAGCTGTGGCAAGCAAGGCGATCTTTAATGGCAAAAGGGCATACAGCGTCACACAACCTGCAGCAAGGCTTAGTCCCAGCCCCAGGCCGAGCCACCCGTCGAGCTTACGTTCGATGAATTGTGTGCGCAACCATCTCACAGCTTAAAAGATGACTACTTTCAAGAAAAAGCCCAGTAACATCAGCAAACAAAGGCCTAAGGCCACGTATTCGATAATGCGTTCTTTGGTGTTCAATTTTCTGCTTTCCATAGCTGTTTGCATTTTGAATGTCGCGATAAGATGTCGAACAATTGATCTACGCGTGCCTGCCAACTGTTCTGGCGCGCTATGGATAGGCGTTGTTGTTGTAGTTCCGGATTTTTATCGGCAGCGATGGCGCGATCGATGAGTTGTACAAACTGTGCAGGGTGTTGGGCCAGGAATATCACTGGCTCGAAGGTGCAAATGTCTGCTGAAAATGCAGTGGACACTACTGCCTTGCCAGCAGCCAGATATTCGTTTATCTTCAAGGGGTAGATGCTGGCAGTAAGTGTGTTGCATGCAAAGGGCAGCAACGTACAATCGAAGTGTTGGAGCCAGGAAGGTAGCGCTTCTATGGGGCGAGGTCCCATGAAATGGACATTGGGCAAGGCACGCAAAGGAGCAATTTGCTCGCGTTGTGCGTTAATAGGGCCTACGAGTATCAGCTGTTTGTCTGGGTGGCGCTGGGCCACTTCGTGCAGTAGTGTGTAGTCGATGCGATAAGGATCGAGGTTACCCGTATATCCTATGAATGGACCAGATAGGGCTTGGAGCTCGGCAGGTCGTGGCAGGGGGTGGGCCAGAGCTTGTGCAAAACAGTCAACATCTACGGCATTGGGAAGTAAATAGGTGTGTGGGTTTAGAGGTTTTTTCAGTGTGTAGAGTCGGCGCGAGGTGACCCACACGACGTCTGCTTGACTGATGGCCTTGCGTTCGAGTTGAGGACCATGACGGGCCGTCCATGGGTCTTGTGTGATGTCGTCCACGCATTGATACACCTGACAACAGGCTTGAGCTGCTGCTGGTAGTGTAGGTAGATAGTAGGGGTTGTAGCAGTTGATATACAGAAATTGGCGTATGCCATGCCGATGGAGCCATTGGTACACGGCGTTCCACGCAATGCGTTCGTTGTATTGTCGCAGGTACTCGTACAATTTGCCATGTGGCAAAAAATTGATGGGCAAGATGGGTGGGGGCTGCAATACTTTTACTTGTGGCAGCTCTGGGATACTTTTCTCGAGGGGGTGGCCACGTCGTAGCACCTTCCACCGTTTTTGCGTCAGCGGCTCGCGGCGTCGCTGCCATAGGGTGCGCCAGCTGTAAGGAGGATTGACATACCAGATGCGATGGCCTTGGCGGGCCAGCTGGCAGGCAAGGGAACGCGAAATGGAACTGTAGGGATTTTCCCAAGGGAAAAGTGTATGGTACACTACGTCGAGAGGCATGAGTGCGCTTTTTCCAATAAGACAAACTCTTTGGTGATGAGCAAGTGTAGTGGCCAACGCCTGATCCATCCTTGAGGGATAGCTGCTATGCGGTTGAGAATGCTATGGCTTTTGCGCCAGCGCAATTGTAGGTCTGTTTGTGCCAATATGGACATCAGCTTTGGATGAGTGAGCTGATTGAGTCCCCGATAAGCCGACAATAAATCTGATTCAAGTTGCCCTACCAGTGGCTTATTGTGACGGCGGATGAGCCATAGCAACAGAGGCTCGGGCAAATATTGGCACCACGGGATGCCCACTGCATGTACTACGTGGCTGGCATAAGGGCTTTGCCAAGGTGGATAGGAGATGAAGAGCTGCCCTTCGGGAGTAAGCAGTTGAGAGAATGCGCGAAAGATTTGTGGCAGGTGTTCTATAGGAATGTGTTCGACTACATCGTTCATGGCTATGAAGTCGAATGGACCTTCTGGAGGGTCTTCCAGGAGGTTGCGTAGCTCAAAGCGGACATTGCGCACACCATATTTGTCTTGTAACTTTTGGGCAATAGCAAGGTGGTGTGCGTCGATGTCGATGCCTATTACTTCGCATTGCCAAGTGGTCGCATACCACAAGCTCATGCCGCCCATGCCACAGCCAAAATCCAAGATACGCTTGCCATCCAGACGGAAGTGCTGGCGCAGTAGGCGCTTGTCCACCTTGAGGTGAGGTGCATGTTCGTCGATGAAGTTGGTTTCAGCGTAGGCGATCCCTTCGGCAAACAACTCCATGGGCATATCGGCAAGCGGATGTGGTCTCATTTCATTCATGGGTAGTACGATTAGTTGTGACATGTGGCTGGGCCTGAGTGGAGGCCGTCGTCTTTGTGGTGCCAGCTCGGTTGCACTGCACTAACGCAATACCTTTTTGGGCAAAAGCCCAACTGTGTACAAAGCACCGCCACCACCTCACGTCCAAGTGTTTGCGCAGTTGCCATTGCATCAAGAGGAAGAGTATGAAGTAAGTGAGTAGTGTGCCCCAGGCAGCACCGATTACGCCCATTGCATTGATAAACAGAAAGTTGCATGCCATATTGAGTAGTGCTCCCAGAAGGGTGAGCTGAAAATTGAGGCGTTGGTGGCCAATGGCGTCCATGATTGTACCAAACTGGACGGCAAAGGGCAGAAAGAGTGCAAACAGTATGGTAATGCGCAGTATGGGCACTGATTGGGCATAACCAGGACCAGCAATGAACTGGATGCACCAGGGTGCAGTAAGCCATACACCTATTACGGCAGGTACTAATGGGGTCAAAATGGCACCTACTGCTTTTTCGTATAGGATACCTACAGCTTTTAGGCCTTGTGCCTCGACGCGTAGAGCGGACTGAGGAAAGACAAGGCTGGCTAGGCTATGTGTGGGTACATCTGCTAAGTTGTTGATCTTGATTGCGGCTTCGTAGAGGGCTATTCCCGTAGCCCCTGCATTGGGCAGAATGCCAAGCATGAGCTTGTCGATGCTCCGGTAGAGCATAGTGCTGAGATTGGTACCCAAGGTGTATTTGCCAAAAGCCAGCAAAGTGCGCATCCATTGCTTGTCGGGCTTTTGCGGACGGCACAAATAAGGCCAAGCTGTAAAGGTGGCTACGCATGAGCCAGCAGTAGCCGCACCAACTTGTGCCCAAGCTAAATAGTGTAGTGGCGGAGAGAGCTCTTGCCACCAGAAATAGAGAACAACTAAAAAAAATGTGAGCTGGCGCACCACATTGCTGTAAAATACCCCTTTGAACGATAGTTGTGCTTGCTGTACGAAATTGAAATGAAAAAACGGAGTGAGTAATAGAGTAGTAAGTGCATAGATGCGCAGCAGCGAGGCAAGTAAAGGCAGTTGCAGACTGTGGGCAAGTAGCGGTGCACTTACCCACACGCCCATGCTGATTGTAGCGGCCAACAACAGGTGAAGCGTCAATGAAGCATAGAACACGGTATTGTAGGTCGGTCCTTGAGCGGGCGCTAAATGCTTGACCAGCCCGTTCTGAATAAGACCTATACGCCCTACTTCTAGTATAGATGTGAGCGTGAGCAACAGGGCCCATGTGCCCATAGCCTCCTTGTCGAGTAGGCGGAAAAGCATCCAAAGACTGCCTAGACTGATCAGGAGTGCGCTGCCTTTTTCCAATAGGGAAAAGATGCCAGACTTGAGCCAAAATGATGCTTTCAATTTCTTGTTTTTTATTGTTGTCCTTAAATGACTACAAGTTTCGCATGTCCACTTTGTTGAGTATAGCGCCCAATAGCTTTTTATCCAATGACTTGAGGTAGAAGATACTTTGTTGATCTTGTTGTTCGATGGTATCGCGTGCCGAGCAAATGAGTACTACTCTTTGGACAAAAGGATCTAGCTCTTTGCTATCGGGAAAGTCGTTGAGTGCTGCTCCTTCCAGAAAGATGAAATCGAATTGTGTGCGATAGTGATCCAGCATTTGCTTGAATTCTGTTTCAGAAAACACTTCCATGGGCGATCGACCCATGGATTTGTTGCCGATGATGGTGATCGCTTCGGGGAGGGGGGATAGAACGATACCTATGTCTTGAGGTTGTAGATTGGGGTGAGTGCTGTGTTGGAAGGTGCTTAGGGTATTGTGTCGGAGGTTGGTATCGACGATGAGCACGCGCTTGTGTTGTAGAGCCAATGCATAGGCGGTACACAAGATTAAGTACGACTTGCCGGCACCTTTCCGGAGGCTGGTGAATAGCACGATTTGTTTTTTGGAGGCGATGAGCTCGTGACGAAGTGCGCGAATGTTTTCGCGAAACAATTGAAGTGGGTTGGGCAAGGATGCTGCTTCAAATAGTTGCGACAGATGGAGCTGAGGGCTCTGGCTGTCTACTACGGCCACTAGGAGTGGAAGCTCTGTGCGTTGTACAAAGACAGGAGGGCTGTACAAGGTAGTATCGAGAAAAGCTGCGAGCAAGATGAGCAATACCATGAGCCCGCCTGAAGCGGTGGCTGCAAAGACCGAGATGAGCAGGCGCTTTTTGGGCTTGGGCTTGTCGGGCAAGGTAGGAGGTTCGAGCAGTCGAATAGGTACTTCCTGATGCTCGCTCTGCAACTTGGCTTCTTTGAGCTTTTCCATCAGTTCTAAATATTCCTTTTCCAGCACTTGGCGTTCTTGCTCCATGCGCGTCAGCTCGGCATCATTGGCTACCAGCAAGTTGGCTTGCCCACGCAATCGCTCAATTTCCTTGTGCAAGGAGTGTACAGCGGCTTTTGCCAACTCTAACTCTAGTTCTTTATCGATGCGGGCTTTGAGCAAGGTCTCTACGCGATCTTCTGAATGTGGGCCGCCATCTTGCCGGAGGTTGGCCAGTCGTGCAATGAGTTTTTCTTGGCGTTGGCGCAATTGGGCAATTTGTTGGGCCAGCTGATGGTTTTTTCGTCCATCTTTCAAGTACTCGGCATTGAGCTTTTTGATCTGGTCGGTTAGGGCTTGCACTTCTTCGTTGAGGAAGATCGTGCGTGCAAAGGCATCTCCCTTAACGTGGTTACGTGCTAGGATATACTGATTGAGGCGTTGAATGGCTTTTTCCAGTGCTGGAATCTTTTGGGCTGTGCGTTCGCGTTCGAGTTCCAGTTCGCGCACATGAGCAAGGAGGTTTTCTTTTTGGCGTGTGATGTCGACTAGGTTGTTCGATCGGCGATATGCTTCAATCTGTGCTTGTTTTTCTTCGAGCAGTTTTTTCTTCTCTTCTACTTGTTTTTGCCAAAACTCCAATGATTTGCGCTCATCGGCTACCAATTCTTGGCGATATAGCTGAAAAAACTCTTCCAGATATGCCTTAGTGGCAAACAGGGCCAACTGAGGAGATTCAAAGGTGAATGACAGCTCCAAGTAGTCGGTATCACCTTTGCGCACTATTTCCATATGCTTGAGTAGCGATTCGTAGTCGTAGCCGTAGGCTTGGGCCAGACGGTTGAGTTGGACAGTAGCTTCCCAAGTGGTTGTATCGGTTTGTAGGGCCAGCGCCACGGGCTGTTGTGCCTTGTGCGTATCGGTGGTAGGGCGCTTGATTTTGTCAGGTTGGCGAAATGGCTGATCGCTGTATAGCTCGTGTTGAAGTAGACGCCAGCTTAGCCGTTGTACGATAGAGCGCGACTTCATGAATTCGATGAGCTGGTTGAAACTGCTTTCAATTTGAAACTTTTGTACAAAGGCCGATTCGCGCTCAATGACGATTCCCTTGTAGTTGAGTATACCTGTCTCGATAAGCGCATTGGCTTGATATTGCGAGGGCAATAGACTAATAATGAGAAAGGATAGTATGCCTGTTACGGCCATTGTTGAGCCGACGAGCCATTTTCTGCGCCATAAAATAGTCCATAAGTACCCGATGTCCATCATTCGGGGGTTGTTTTCTCAAGTATGCGTTGCGTAGCAGTGAGCCGCGATTGAGAGGCACACAAGCTGATTTTGTCGAAATGAGCCAAAAACAGGGCCGATTTTGGCACAAACTATCGGACTTGAGGGAGTTTGTGTCAACGGGGGGAATAATACCCAAAGGTACAGCTTGTAGCTGTGTAAAAAAAGGAATCGACTCTATTGCTATAGAGCCGACATCCCAATGATCCATTGTTGTACAGAAAAGCTTTTGTGTATAAAGTTGGGTTGAGTATGTGCAGGGAGTTTTCCACGTATTACAATAGATGAATGCGGGCCATAAGCGAGGGCTTGTTGGCTCTGCTGATGGGGATGACTTTATTGCCAATGACTAAAGAATTGTCTTCTATGTCTTCAATTTTGCTCATGTTGACAATATAAGTTCGGTGTACGCGGTAGAATCTCGTCTGGTCCAACTTTTTGTAGATGTTTTTGAGCGTACTGTAGATAATGTGACTGCCTTTTGTGGTTTTGATGCGCACGTAGTCACCTACGTTTTCAAAGTAGAGGATGTCGTCGTAGTTCAGCCGAAGAAAGCGACCGTCTTCTTTGATGTACACCTCTTCGCTGCTACGTGGCGTCGCATGTAGCAATTGTTGTTGGGCTTTGCCTACGGCTTCTAAGAATCGGGGCCAAGTGATGGGCTTCTTGAGGTAGTCCACCGCTTTGTATTCGAAGGCTTCATAGGCGTAATCTTTTTTGGCAGTGGTGAAAATGACTAGTGGCAAAGTAGGTAGATGTTCGAGTAGCTCGATGCCACTGAGTTTAGGCATCTCTATATCGAGAAATAGCAAGTCAATTTCTTCCTTTTCAAGCCATTGTTGAGCTTGTTGGCCGTCGGTAGCTATGCCTACTACTACCAGATAGGGGATCTGTTGGCAGAATCGCATGAGCGATTTGCAGGCTAAGGTGTCGTCATCTACGATGAGGCACTTCATTTTCATGGCGGTGGGTTGAATTGGTTTATTAGATATTGTACAAGTATGGTTTAGGGAATGTGTTGTAGTGTCAAAGGAGTTGACCTATCACTTTTTTAAACTGTTCGTGTGATACGGGTTTGGTGAGTACGGCTGCTGCTCGAGCTGCTGCACCGTTGAGCCGTTCTACTTTGCTCGTTACGAGTACGACGTGTTGTGATTGTGAGGGGGGCAGGTGTTTGAGCAGTTGCTTGCCGTCTATGCCAGGCAGATCTAGATCGAGGAAAACAATATCGAACTGTTGATTTTCCAACATCGATAATGCCTCATGGCCATCAGCACACGCACCAATCACTTGCAAGTGAGGCATTTTGTGGCACAGGCGTTCAAGCGATTTGCGTGCAATTAAGTCGTCATCTACGATAAGACACTTTTTCTTCATGTTTGTCTGTGTTTTGGTTAAAAATGAGAAATGTCAAAAGCCCTTTGCTTATCCTACTACGATTTCACTAGCCTTCATGAGGGTTTTTTTCATTCGTTCTAGGTCGGCTTGCAATACAGGTATCAGTTTTTCGACCTGCTGTTCTAATTGTTCTATTTGCCCCAACAGTTTGGCAGGGGCAACCTTGGTGATATCGGTATTTTCCAAGATCTCTAACTTGTTGCTGATGTGAGATAGCCCTACCATGAGAAAGTTGGGCTTGAGCTTGTGTGCGAGTTTTGCGAATGCTTTCCACTCTTCTTTTTGCGCCAGACTTTTTAGTTGGTAGAATTCTTTGAGCGTCACTTTGAGAAAAGTCTCGAAGATATCGGTGGCATATTCTAGGTCGCCTTCGTAGAAAAATTCCAAATAATTGGTGTCCAATTCGTTGCTAAAGTGGAAGGGATCGTTGTGATTGGCGGCCTTCATGCTGCGGCCTCCTTTGATGGCGAATTTGTTGAGCAGTTGTTGGAGCTGCTTGGGGGCAAAGGGCTTGGTGAGAAAGTCGTTCATGCCTGCATCCAGTGCTTCGCTTTTGCGAGAGGTAAGGGCTGAGGCAGTAAGTGCGATGATAGGAGTTGTTTTATTGGGCCCTTTGCCTTTTCTGATCTGTTGAGTGGCTTCTATGCCATCCATTAAGGGCATTTGTAGGTCCATAAAGATGAGATCAAAGGATTTGGTAAGGGCCATGTGTAGCCCTTCTTTGCCATTTGTAGCGAGTTCGAATCGGATGCCCCATTTTTTGAGCAATTCACATATGTATTGTCGATTCATGTAGTTGTCTTCTACTACCAGTACGCGGAAATTGTGTGTGTGGAAGGATATATCTTCGACCCATTCTTCGCCGATGTGTACGGCTTTTTTACCCGTATCTGTGAAACTCAGGTAGATAGTGAAGGTAGTGCCTTTGCCCAGCTCACTTTCTACGTGGATAGAGCCTCCTTGCAGCTCTACGAGGCGTTTGGTAATGGCCAAGCCCAATCCCGTACCTCCGTAGCGGTATTTAATTTCTTGGCTAGCTTGTTCGAAGTTGTTGAAGATATGGGTGAGGCGTTCTTTGGCAATGCCGATACCCGTATCGAACACTTCTATTTTCAGATCTACGCGTTTGCCTGCTTTATTGAGCCGTTCGATGCGAATGCCGAAGTGCCCTTTTTCAGTGAACTTTTCGGCATTGCTCATCAAATTGAGCAAGATCTGATTGAGCATCATATCATCGCCGATGTAGAGCGTGTCGATAGCAGAATCGATTTCAACACGCACCTCTACGGATTTGTTGGTTGCTTTCATTTTGAAGGTGGCCTCAATATTGCGCACTAGGCTGTTGAGATCAAATTCGCGCTGTTGTACTTCTACCTTTCCCGACTCGATCTTGGAGATGTCGAGAATGTCCGAGATGAGGTTGTGTAGTATTTGCGCCGAGCTTTTCAGGGTAGATAGATAGGCCTGTTGGCGTTTGCTGAGTCTTGTGTCGGACAGCAGGTGGGTCATACCAATCACTGCGTTGAGAGGTGTGCGTATTTCATGGCTCATGTTGGCCAGGAACAATTTCTCGGCCTGTTGTGCTTCTTCAGCTGATCGCTTGGCTTGTTCTAGTTCTTTGAGCAGCCGTTTTTGGGATGTGATGTCTAACAAGGCAGAGATAGATCCAATGATGTGGCCATTGAGGTCGTATCGCGGCGCCATGCTGACCATTGCCCAGAAGAGCTCGCCGTTTTTTTTGCGGCATTTGAGTTCGAAGAGTGGCATTTGTGCACCCAGTCCTTTTTGCATTAGCTCGCGGGCACGCCCTTTATTGCGTTCGGGGATAATCATTTCCAGGGGGTCAGTGCCGAGAAGTTCTTTGTGTGAGAAGCCCGTCATGGAACACAATTGTTCGTTGACATCTATAATGCGTCCTTGGTCATCCATTTCCAGTAGTCCTAATTGCATGCGCTGGATAATGGTGCGGTATTTTTCTTCGTTGGTGCGGATGGTTTGATGAGCGCGTTCTTCGTCGGTTACGTCGCGAAAGTTCCACAGGCAGCCCAAATATTGCCCTTCTTCATAGATGGGTACAAAGTCGATGCGAAGCAGCTTGCCGTTTTTCAATTCCCACAATTGGTTGATCTGTTCTTGTTTGTCTTGCCATACTTGTTGGCTCCACTGACTGAAGCTTTGCTCATCCTGGAAGGCTTTGTGGATGTGTTGAAAGAGTTGCGCGGTGGGCTTTCCAATAAGCCATTCGGGGCTGATGAGCAAGTGAAAGGTATGACAAAACATTTCATTGACTAAGATGACCTCACCTGTCTCATTGGTCACCAGTGCACCGCTGTGCAGGTTCTTGATCAGGGCAGCTAGCCGGGTTTGAGTTCGCTTGAACTGAGCTTCGGCTTGCTTTTTATCGGTAATGTCTTGCGCTACACATGCAATTTCAAGAATATTGCCTTCTTCGAGTATCAAGTTGGTTTGGATGTGCACCCATAGTATTTGCTGGCCTGGGGTGATTAAAGCTGTTTCGTAATAGCTGCTCAACCTTTTTTCTTCCATTTGTGCCTTGATCTGCTCCCAGAAAGCCTCGCGCGAGGCGGCTGGCACAAATTGGCGGATGTCGGTGTTGAGTATGTCGGCAGCGCGAATGCCCAATTTCATGCATCCCCTTTGGTTGATATAGGTGACATTACCCGAAGGGGTGAACTTGAAGACTAAATCGCCAGCTGATTCTACCATCTGTCGATAGGCCGATTCGCTTTGGCGCAGCGAGTCTGTGACCAAGCGCAAGCGTCGTTGAAAGGCGTGTTCTTTTTCTTGTAGCTCTGTTTGGAGTGCTTGTATTTGTTCTTTCAGGGCGTGCATGGCCTTTTCGGTAGCCATGCGTGCTTGTTGTTCGCGCTCTAAGAGCCGTTCGAGTACTTCTCTATTTTTTTCAGGCATAAACCATCTTTTTCATGGGGGGAACCATGAACGCTCTGCACCTTTATAGGGGGACATTGTACCGTGAAGGGATTAAAATTTGCAGGGTAGGTCAGGTATGGATGAGTGTGTCGTTCGTCGAGTATGCGGCAAATATAATAGCCTGCATTTCGGGCATGTGCCGAAATACAGGCTATAAGTGACATGAAAGTCAATGATTGGGCGGTGAGCTTTTTTCTATATGCCAGTGTTTCTGTGTCTAATGGCTTGAGTTGTACATTATTGTCATTCGGTTTGTTATGGATTTTATATTTGGTTGGGAATTGGGCAGTTGTTTCATTCACTACTATTTGTGCATGGTGATTCGCTCTCTTTTGTATGTGACATTTTTCAAGCGGAGTGATTTAAGTCAAAACTGCATCCCTTCCGTGTGGGAGCTAAAGTTTTCCCTACCAGTGCAATACTCGGGAAAATTGCGGATGGGAGCTTGTTCATCGGGTTGGTTGCGCTGGAAGAGGCAGTCCACTAGGTCGGGGGCAGCTTCTCCTTTTAGCCTCACGTTGTAGATAGCTGTGCCAGATACGTATACACTATTTTCGATGAAAGAGCAATTTTTAAGAGTAGGGTTGCTTTGCCCCTCAACGCCATAGTTGATCATGGCGCCGCCATAATTGGCAGAATTGGCTTGAAATAGGCAGGACTCAAACTGCGGATTAGCCGTGCCATTTGCACGCCCATCGTTGAAGATGGCGCCTCCGTCTAGGTCACATCTATTAGCTACAAAAGTGCAGTTCTTGAACAGGGGGTTGGCCATTCCTCCCTGGGCATTGTTGTAGAAGGCACCACCGTCACGGGCGTAGTTGTTGGCAAAGATACAATTGCGGATAGTAGGGCTGGAGGGTCGTTGGGTGCCGTCGTTATACCAGCCACCACCGCTGCGCCTTATACTGCCAAAATGCCCGCTGCCATTGGCCGTGCCATCTGAGATGATGAAGCCATCAATGATGGTAGCGGGGCTGACGCCTTTTGTGAGTACTACAGTAAAGGCATTGTCTTCAAAGCTTTCTGTGCCTATTTCACCTGAAAGGATAGTGGCATTAGCGACCCAGTCGCGTTGCATAAGACTCGTTTCATGCCCTGCAAACCCACCGTATAGTTGTACGCCGTCGGGGATAATGAAAGAGAGTGAGCGGTTGTAATCGTTGGTGGTTTTGTAGCTACCTGCTGCCACCCATATTTGATCGCCTTTTTGGGCAGAAAAGAGAGCAGCTTGAAGATCGCCCGTAGCACGTGCCCATGAACTGCCATCGCCTTTTCCTCCGACTTTTACATAGATGATTTTTCCTGAAGTTTCAGTAGCAGAAAACGACTGCCACAGCAACAACCCTGACAGCAAGAAGGTTATTCCTACTACTACGTGCAATATCCTTTGCATAGCAACTCTTTTTCTGGTTTTCGTGGGGTGTCACGAGGCTGTTGCAAAGGTGTTGATGCCTAAGGTGAAGTGTAGGATTATTTCGTTTTTGGGTAGAAAATATCTTGTTATTGGTCGAGTGATAGCGATGGATAGGCAGGTAGTGTCATTGGATGCGTTGAGCACGTTCCCATAATACACTTTGACGACCACTGATTAGGCGAAAAAAACCGCGATATACGGCATAATTCATCACGCAGAAGTAGTACGGAATAAAGAAAGCTTTGAAGCGCATAGGGCGACGGGCCAGCAGTTTGCCAGCTAAGGCCATGCTGTAAAAAGCAATTTGGGTGCCGAAGAGCGTACCATATAGCCAGTGAGTAGGAGCCAACCATCCGTTGGTGATGAAAAGTATAGGCAGACTCATAGGAGCAAGCGTCCAGCGTAAAAGCCGATGAGAGATGTATTGAAAGCTAAGCGATCCATAGCGAAAGGGATTGACCAAGCTGCGCAAGCGCCAGGCGGCTTGTAGGCCACCTGCTGCAATGCGAATCTTTCGCTTGAGTTCTTCCTCTATGGATACCGATTGATTTTCAATGGCATATGCTTGAGGCTCATACGCCACCCGATAACCGCGCATGGCAATGCGCGTGGTGAGAAAGAAGTCTTCTACAATGGTATCGGATGGCACAGCTTCGTATAAGCAGGTGCGAATGGAAAATAACTCTCCTGCAGCACCTACTACGCTGTGCCATTCAGCATCGAGCCGTTTAAGAGTTGATTCGTATTTCCAGTATATACTTTCGCCTGCACCGGGTGCATCGCCTTTTTCCGGAAGGGCTATGCGTTTTTCACCAGCTACGGCGCCCACTTGTGGATCCCTATAGTGCCTTACTATGTTTTTGATGGCTTGGGGGTTGACCCAAGTGTTGGCATCGCTGTAAATTACAATAGGCGATTGGACCATGGGCATGACGCGGTTCACAGCTGCAATTTTGCCTTGTCGTTTAGGCTGATGCGCTAAAATGACTTCGAAAGGACCAGGTGGATGGGCGCTTACTAATTCAGGCGTGCGATCTGTAGAACCATCTGTCACCACCAGAATGCGTAGCTTGTTAGCTGGATAGTCGAATTGTTGACTGTTGTCTAGTTTTTTTTGGATGAAGTCTTCTTCGTTCCACGCAGCAATGATAAATGTCACATTAGGCCATGTATCGGGTGTTGATATAGGTGCTGAAGGCTTGAATAGGCGCTTACATTTTACTAAAAACCATAAAAGTGCTGCATAGCCTATGTAGGTATATAAAGCAATGCCCAATGCCGTCCAAAAAACAACTTTCATTAATTAGTTTTCTAATTTTCAATAGTATTTGCATTCAGAAGGTGATGCCTATGTAGTGAATGCATGGACCTTGCATACCTTCCCCCTTTATAGGGCTTCCAAGATACTGCCAAAGTGCTTAGTGGGCGTTTGGTCAGTGGGAATATTGAGTGTATCAATTAAAAAAAGTACTGATTTACATTGTCACTTTTTGTAGAAAGTATTGCTGTGTTTTCATGTGTGTAAATGTGAAAAAATAGTGACTGGAGAAAAACAATTAAATTAGTTGTTTTATGTATGATTTTTTTTCTAGTTTATATGTACGTTTTGAATGTGTTTTTCTGGAAAAAATTTGTTATGTATTTGTGTGCAAAGTAATTTTATGAGTTGTATCTTATCTTCATTGTGACATGACTATTGGGAAATGGAGTTGTGATACGTGAATAAGCTTTTGTATCTTTGAGTAATCAGTGAATTTGACGAGCTAAAGTTCCCCCCACCAGAGAAGTAAAATTATTCCCCCCCGTGTTTTTGAGCGCAGTGCTTGTGGGTGGCTAATGTCCTATCTGTCACTTTTTAAGTTAAGGCATTTACCTGCAGCACACGAGGTTTTACAATTTTAACCAAAACGACCATGCCTGCAGTGACTGGCAATGCCATCCTTATTGTAGAGGATCAGATAGCTATGCGCTATCTGCTTGAAACCTTTCTGGGACGTACCTATGAAGTAGTATCTTGCCGTGATGGTTTAGAAGCTTTTTCTTGGTTAGCAGTTGGTAATGTGCCTGCACTTGTCGTATTAGATTTGGCTATGCCCCGTCTTGATGGGATGACTTTCCTCACCCAATTGCGTAGTAGTGGGTGGTACCGCGAAGTGCCAGTAATTGTCGTTTCGGCTGATGGTGCAGAAATGGACGCACAGCAGTGCGCTCAATTGAATGTAGCTGACGTATTGGTAAAGCCTTTTGATCCGAAACGATTACTGCAAACAGTGGACCAAATATTACATAAGTCTTCTGTGCCTTTATGAGGCACCTACATCCTGTGAAAGAAACAACACACTATGAACCTAACCCTAGTACACACTCGTACCAATACTCGCGTTGTATTGGCTGTAGGCTTTGATGGCAAGTTTGCACATTACCTCACTTATGGTACGCTTCAGGGGCAGTACACACGCGAGGAATTGTATCCTATTCGCTCGTTTGACAACGCCTTTGTATGCTATCGGTGGCTAGCGCGTTATGTTCAACGGATGCCGCAAGGCCAGGAGTATCAACCTTTCTTTATTGCGATAGATTTAGACCACTTGCTGAGTAGTAAATTTGCTTTGGTGCAAGCTTTGTCCGAACATCCTGTCTTGTGGCGTGTGCCTGTGATTGTAGTGAATCGCGGACATCCCGGCCACAAATGGAAAGCCATGCACCCAGGGGTAGATGACTGCTATGATTACCCATTGCGATGGGAAGATGTGGCGCGTCGTGCCGAGTTTTTGTGGCAGTACAAACCGCTCTTTCGCGTGCATGACAAGCCAAATAGTAAAAGCGCACAGGAGACCCTGCCCATATCGGCGTATAAGGTGCCTTGGGCCAAGCGGCTGTTTGACATTGTTGTGGCAGGAGCAGCATTGCTCGTGTTGAGTCCATTGATGCTACTCATCGCCTTAGCTATTAAATTGGAGTCACGAGGGCCTGTATTATACGTATCGAAACGTGCTGGGCAGGGCTTCCGTATATTTGATTTTTACAAGTTTCGTTCCATGTACGTCGATGCCGACAAGCGCTTGTCGGAGCTGGCCCATCTAAATCGCTATGCTGATGATGAGGGACCAGCTTTTCACAAGTTGGAGCACGATCCGCGTGTGACCCGAGTGGGCCGTTTTTTGCGTAGGACAAGCCTTGACGAACTACCACAACTATTCAATGTGCTTAAGGGCGACATGAGTATTGTAGGCAACCGGCCCTTACCCCTTTACGAAGCGCAGCAGCTTACTACCGATGAGTGGGTGCAGCGATTTTTAGCGCCAGCTGGCTTGACGGGCTTGTGGCAAGTGAAACGAAAAGGACAAAAAAAGATGTCGGCACAGGAACGCGTACAGCTCGACGTGCAATATGCACGTGAGTGCTCTTTAATCAACGACATGAAGATTGTGATTGAAACCTTGCCAGCACTTATTCAGGAAGAGGAGTGTTGAAAGAAAGCTTGGAGGTCTATAGGTAGGTTTAAAGTAGTAGTATTTATCCCCCCGATAAATGAAAAATTGGGATGAATCGACGAAAGGTGAGCGTCATCACCGTGCACTACAATGCGCCTGCGATGACAAGGCGTTTATTGCGTTCGTTGCAGCAGATAGAGGGGGATTACGAGGTCATTGTGGTAGATAATGGCTCTGCACCGGTCCATTCAGCTCGGTTGTGGGCCGATGAATTTCCGCAGGTGCGTTTTGTGTATTCAGATGAAAATCTCGGTTTTGCTGGGGGCAATGCGTTAGCACTGCCGCATGCGCAGGGGCGTTATTTGTTTTTTCTGAACAACGATGCATTTCCTGATTCGCAGACGATAAGTAGGTTAGTTCAATTTTTAGACGGACACCCTCGCGCAGGGGCTGTCAGTCCTTTGATTTTGGCTCGAGGCCAAAATGGCCGACCAGCTCAAGTACTTTATGCGGGAAAGACGGCGCTGCATCCGCTTACGGGGCGCAATCGCACCTTGAGGCGTGGCACTACGGCCTGGCACTTGTGGCAGGATCCGTTTCGCACAGCATATGTGCATGGTGCTGCCATGATGGTACGACGTGAGGTGATCGATCAGGTGGGATTTATGGATGAGCGCTTTTTTCTGTACTACGAAGAGCTCGACTGGGCTGAGCGCATGCGCTCAGTGGGTTGGGAGTTGTGGGTAGAGCCACGGGCACATGTATGGCATGATGAATCTTACACGATCGGGCCACAAAGTGGTTTGAAAGTGTTTTTTCAAACTCGGAATCGCTGGTATTTTATGTGGCGAAACCGACCTACTTGGGCCTTTGCCGCATTCGCGGCATGGTTTTTTGCAGTAGTTATTCCCAAGCAGTGGTTGGCTTTTGCCCGAAAGGGCTACGGCGTACAGCGGCGTGCAGTCATTGATGCGTTGAGATGGGTATTGGGTAGTCAGGCCAACCGCCGCCGCATCGATGCGCGGTGGAAAGCTGCTGCATCTAATGGTGTAAATGTCTGATTTTTATGGAACTAGTACAAGGCGTTTTTGGTGTAGTGGCAGTAGCCTTTGCCTTTTTTCTGCTGTGGCCTTTTGTGATGGTAATCGTATCGCGCAGATGCGGCGAAAAGCTAACGCCACAGGACCCAAATGCTACACCTGACTATGCCTGCATTGTCACTGCCTGGAAAGATGTGGCCATAGCACGGCCATTGGTGGCGTCTTTGTTGCAACAGACCTGGCCTCATCTACACATCTACCTGGTAGCCGATCGCTGTTCGGCCCAGCAGTGGGACTTGCACGATAGGCGCCTGACAGTGTTGTTTCCCGAGCAAGCGCTCGACCTCAAGGTAAAGAGCATTGCTTATGCAGTCGCGCGCTTTGTCCGCCCCCATGACTACACAATTGTATTTGATGCCGATAATCTGGCCCATCCGCGTATGTTAGAAGTTTTGAGCCGATACGTACAAGCAGGATGGAAGGCTATACAGGGCCAACGACGAGCTAAGAATCTCGACACCGTCATTGCTTGTGCCGATGCTACGGGTGAGTTTTACAAAAACTACGTAGAGCGCTATGTGCCCTGGTTGTTGGGCAGTTCTGCGGTAATTTCGGGCTCGGGTATGGCTGTACATTCCAATTTGTACAGAGCGTGGTTAAACAGTTCTGAGGTGGTGCGTGGGCAAATGCAGGGCCGACGCATGATGCAGGAAGACAAGATTTTGCAAAATTGGTTAGTAGGTCGCAATCATCGCATTGCATGGGCCCGAGAAGCGGTGGTGTATGACGAAAAGGTGACTACGCCTCGGGCTGCACGAACCCAGCGAAGTCGGTGGCTGTTTTCGTATTTTCAAAACGTGCCTTATGCACTAGGACTACTGTGGCAGGGGATCCGCAGTGGTAGTTGGAATCAAGTATTGTTTGGCATCCTCACTTCCATGCCTCCTTTATTGTTCACCGTAGGTGGCGCTGTACTTTGGGCCTTTCTGGGGTTGTGGGTGTGGCCAGTTTGGTCGGCGGTTTTGAGTATCGCACTGCTCGTATTTGGGCTCAATGTGCTGTGGACATTGTGGCTTACGCCGGTGCCTGCAGTCGTATGGCGTTCGCTGTGGGGTATACCTTGGTTTGTAGCGCAGCAGGCAGCGGCATTAATACTCATGCGCAATCCTGAGCACAACTTTTTACCTACTCGCCACAAGCACCGAGTAGCTATCGATGAAATTTTACACGACGATGAGTGATCAGCTGATCAAGTGGGTGCTTGTTGTTTCGTTGTTGGCCAATGGGTTGGCTTTGGGTGTGGGGCTGTGGTCGGTACAGCGGTTGGGAGGGTGGAAGTATTTGTGGTACCGGTTTCGCACACAAGGCATTGGGGCCAGCTATGTGCACCGAAAATCACAATTAGACATGTTGCCTACTAAACGCGCAGATATCGTGATGTGGGGCAATTCGCTGACGCGTCAGGGAGAATGGCAGGAGTGGTTGCCCGAGTTCGTGGTGTGCAACCGCGGTATAGAGGGCGATCATGTTGCAGGTCTGATGGCACGTATGGACCAGGTGGTTGCCCTACAGCCTCGATGGGTATTGCTTATGATTGGCGTCAATGACTTGCTCTTTCACGAACCAGACTTCGTATTGTCCCAGTACGAATTGCTTTTGCAAAAGCTAGTGGCGGCTTTGCCACAAAGCCACATAATAGTGCAAAGCCTCTTGCCAGTCAATAACGAAGTGCGGCCCTTGGGTATTTCCAATGAAGATATTGATCGGGTAAATGAAGGCTTGGTACGGTTAAGTGCACGTTATGGCTTGCGCTATTTAGACTTGCATGCGCTACTGTGCGATGCGCAAGGCCGCTTGGACGCTCGCTTTACACGCGATGGCATACACATCAACGGCGCGGCCTATCGCATCTGGGTGCAGGCTATAAGGGCAGAGCTGCAAACGTCACATTCATTTGATGGTAAAGCTAAGGGGCAATGATTTTTAATAGCCTGCCGTTTCTCGTCTTTATTGCGTTCTTTTTGCCGGTGTATTTTCACCTCAGGGGGCAATGGCGGTTGTGGTGGTGCTTGTTGGCGAGTTACTTCTTTTATGGGTGGTGGGACTGGCGTTTTTTGGGGTTGATTGCTTTTTCTACCCTAGTAGATTTCTTTGTGGGGCAGCGTTTAAGTCGCACTGAAGAGCCAAATAGGAGGAAATGGTTGTTGGTTGTCAGCATTGTAGTCAATTTGGGCGTGTTGGCCTTTTTCAAATACTTCAACTTCTTTGCTGCCTCCACCGCAGCTTTTTTGAGTATGTTGGGTTGGCAAGTCAATTGGGATGTGCTTCACATCATCTTGCCTGTAGGCATTTCCTTTTACACCTTTCAGTCGATGAGCTATACTATCGATGTGTACCGTCGGAAGATTCCCGCCACCGATAGCTTACTGCGGTTTGCTACTTACATTGCGTTTTTCCCTCAATTGGTAGCAGGGCCCATTGTACGAGCAGCAGCACTTTTGCCTCAGTTTCAGCGCGATCATCACTTTCGGTGGGACAACTTTGTAATTGGGGGTACACAGGTACTGTGGGGGTTTTTCAAAAAAATAGCCATTGCCGACTCGCTTGCTCCCTTTGTCGATCAGTGTTTTCAATCGCCCCACAGTTTTGCTGCCCTGCATCTGTTCATTGGCATTGTCTTTTACAGCTTTCAGATCTACTGCGATTTTTCGGGCTATAGCGACATTGCCATTGGCCTAGCTCGAATCATGGGCTTTCGCTTTCCCGAAAACTTTCGGGCACCCTATTTTAGTCAGAGCTTTAGCGAGTTTTGGATGCGCTGGCACATCACGCTTTCTTCCTGGCTGCGCGATTACCTGTACATTCCCTTAGGTGGCAACCGCCATGGTGCTTGGCGTACTTATCGCAACCTCATGATCACTATGGTGTTGGGTGGGTTGTGGCATGGTGCCTCTTGGGTGTTCGTGTTTTGGGGGTTGCTGCACGGCTTGTATTTGGTAGGGCAGCGCCTTGTGGGTCCGCCTTTCGGCAAATGGCTTTGTGCTGTGGGCATGCCTGCTGTGGGCCGTCGGTTGCTCAATGTACTAATCGTGTACACTTTGACCAATGTGGCATGGGTGTTTTTCCGAAGTCCTGACTTTGGCACGGCAATGGCCGTGTTTGAAGGGGTAAGTGACTGGTCTACCTTTTCGTGGAGCTTGGTCATCAACAAGTTTCAGGTACTTAAAGGTGGGCTGCTCATTGCCTTGCTCTTATGGGTAGATGGCACAAGCATGCGGCTCAATTGGCAGCAGCTTATCTGGCGCAAGCCACAATGGCAGTGGGCCACCTGGGCCGTGATGTTGTGGCTGATCGCCTTTTTCGGCACTTTCGGTGCCAATGCGTTCATCTACTTTCAGTTTTGAAAATGTGCTACATTGATAAAAAAATCCCACATATCGACTGCTGAATCTTCACCTGTAGCTATTCGGACTCAGTGGTGGTTTTGGGTAGCATGGTTGCTATGTGTGTGGGCTGGTGACCGGTTGGGCGGTTGGGTGCTTCAGCAAGGCGTGGCACATAGTCAGTTTCGCTATTCGCGTTTATATCAGGGGCGTGCCCAGGCCGATGTGCTGCTGTTAGGCAATTCTCGGGGGCTGATATTTTACCAACCCGAAATAGAACGGCAGTCGGGACTGCGTAGTATGAACTTCAGTTACAATGCCTTGAGCATCGATTTGGGACGCGTGTTGGTACTTGATTGGTTGGACCGATATGGAAAGAGCGGTGAATTGCTACTCATCGATGTGACGATGTGCGATCGGACCAATGATCCGCTCGTGGCCAGCTTCAACACTTATCGCCATTGGTCGGCACGTCTCGATAGTCTCATTAGGCGGCGCGTGCCCAAAGCATGGTGGGGTGGAGTGCTCAGTCATCTGTTTCGCTACAACAGTGAGCTTTTCCAACGCGCCCTGTTTTATTTATGGCACAGCGATGAAGACTGGCTGCTCGATCGCATTATTACACCTCGCATGAAACAAGCGAATGAGCATGCACTACCTTATGCAATTACGACCCAAACTTATCTCATGGAGCAATTAGCAACTTTGGTGTGTGAGGCTCAAGCACGTGGTGTGCACGTTCGCTTGCTCATCAATCCCTATTGGCCACCCTTTGCTGCTCGCATCACAAACCTCGCGGAGTTTAAGCACCAGGTCGAGCAGGCTACGGGTTTACCTGTGTGGGATTATAGCACGGCATTGCGAGGCGATCATCTTTTTGGCGACTACCAGCATGTGAACAAGGCAGGTGCTGCGCGTTACGTGCAATTGTTGGTCAAAGATGGCATTTTGCCTAGCGCAGCTGCCGACAAATGAGGGGCTTGTCGTACCTTGTTCTCATGAAGGCTTTGCGAGATGCTTTGGCCCAGCATTCTGTGCTCATTCTTGATGGTGGCGTAGCCACCGAACTGGAGTATCGCGGTATCGCATTGGACGACGAGTTGTGGTCTGCAGCGGTGTTGAGCCAGCTGCCGGAGGCCATTGCACGGGTCCATTACGACTATTATTGGGCAGGAGCCGACATCGCTATTTCGGCTACTTATCAAGCTACTCATCAGGGGTTTGCCCGAAAGGGCATTCATCCGTGGGCACAAGATCGGCTTTTTCATCTGGCCGTACGCCTTGCCCAAGATGCTGCTCGGGTCTGCAAGCGTCGTTTGCCGAAAGGCCACACACGGGCATGGCTTGTGGCTGCGAGTGTTGGCCCGTATGGCGCTTTTCTGGCCAATGGAGCAGAATATCGGGGCAATTACGGGCTTAGCCGTCAGGAATTGGTGGAGTTTCACGCGCCTCGCATGGCTGTATTGGCGCAAACACAAGCGCATTGTTGGGCATTTGAAACCATTCCCGATCGGGTGGAGGTAGGAGCTTTACTCGAGCTACTTGCTCGCTGGCCCCAACGCGACGCCTGGATGAGCTTTAGCTGCCGCGATACGGCCCACTTGGCCGATGGTACGCCTATCGAAGAGGTGGCTGCATTGGCAGCCCAACACGAACAGATTACGGCATTAGGCGTCAATTGCCTTTCACCTCAGTGGGTGACCCCCTTGTTAACACGTATTCGCACAGTAACTCATAAGCCCTTAGTGGCCTATCCCAACAGTGGCGAACAATGGGATGCGATGCAACGCCGTTGGGAGCAGCCCACTTGTGCAGTCGATTGGTATACCTATGTGGCTGAGTGGCTTGGATTGGGTGTGCGCCTCATTGGGGGGTGTTGCCGCACGCGCCCTGCCGATATTGCGACTATGCGGCGGGTTTGCTTGCAAACCATGACGTAGTGCATGGGCAATACATATGCCGATGAGACAACTTCACTTCTGCTTGCTGCGTTCACTTTATGTATGGACGTCATTTTGCTTGCGCAAAAACTCGTAAGCTATGATCTTGATCAGCGACGTGAAAAAGCTTTTTTTTAGCTTGAAAGCGCTTGCGCATTCAGCTACCGCCAAAGTGAGAGCTCAGACACGCGAAATCGGCAAACAAATACCAATACGTGATTATTTATCAGCACAAAAATCGCCTCCAATGAGAGAAGAACAACCAAAACGCACTGATGAGCAGCCCAAAAAATCGGTAGAAGAGCTGTTAGCACAAGCCCGCCAACGTGCGGCCAAACTCAAAGCTGAATTGGAACAAAAGACCAAGCCCCTCATAGATGAGGCACAGCAGCACGTGAAGCCCCTTACCGATAGAGCCAAAGATGCTGCGGAAGTAGTGGGCGAAGAGCTCCTCAAGACTACTGCACCAGTTGTAGATAAGGCCAAAAATATGGCGGAAGATGTAGGTGAGAAACTGCTCGAAACGGGCGAAGAAACCATGAAAAAGGTAGAGGAAACTGTAGAGCAAGTAGGTGAGCTCGTATTGGACAAAGCAAGCCAATGGCTCGAAAAGACCAAGCATTTGGCCGAAGAGCTAGGCGAAAAAGTGCTGAAAAAAAAGAATGAGTTGGCCGAACAGGCGGCGCGCGAAATGGGCCAAAACCCCGATGAATTGGAAAGCCTCAGCGAGCTGGCTAAGCGAAAAGCCGAAGACCTAATGCGCAAGCTAAGTGGTAGAGAAAAAAGCGAATTTGC